>Ga0272442_10002264_pt1 | contig 28198 bp, 30 predicted proteins | sample SSMForm2O_FD_200262 | JGI IMG/M metagenome (GOLD analysis project Ga0272442, IMG submission 200262) | Marine sediment archaeal communities from Little Sippewissett salt marsh, Falmouth, MA, United States - SSM-Form-2O | ecosystem: Environmental > Aquatic > Marine > Wetlands > Sediment ...
AAAACAATTCCTTTAAGTTTTTCTGCTAGATATAATACTGAATCATCGCCGTTTCCTTTTGAATTTATTATTTCATATTGTTCTATTATTTTAAGAGATGCTTTTGCGTTTGTTTTCTTTTTTCCTTTCCCATGTTCTGATAAAAATTTTAATTCTTCGACTATTTGAGTGGGTATTATGATTTTATAATCACCGAGTAATCTTGTTATCTCATCTTTTAGATTTATTGAAAATTCAAAAAGCATCATTATTGCACTGCTGTCTATTATGACTATTTTTTTATTTGTATTTCGCCGTAGCCGATTAGATGCCATCTACCATCAATCCTTCTACTAATTGCTATTCTTTGTCCTTCATTAGCGCAGACTGGTAGTTTAAGTTTTACCCCTATTAGATCTTTATGAAATTCTGATACAATTCCAACGGTTGTGGCTGTTCCAATTGTGAGCATCAATGGTTCATTTGTTTTTATTGGTTCAACGTTTTTTTCCTCTATTGTTCCAACTACTCTTGTTAGAAGATTAATTGTTAGATTAAAACTCTCGAATACCGGTGGCAGGTTGCCTACTTTTCCTATTACTTTCCCAGCATATGAATCTGATTTTGTACGTGCTGGGTCAAGTTTTGTACCGATTGCGATTAAACCACCTGGTGATGCTTCTTTCACAGATTTACCACCTGTGAATAATGAGTCAACTGTTGTAGTTATTTTTTCAATTGTTGGTCTTCCTTCAACTTCTGTACGGCGACCGGGGCATACTTCTATTTCTTCACCTTGTCGTATTACACCTTGTAGGAGTGACCCGCCGATTACTCCGCCTTTTAGTCCATTAGGTCTGATACCAGGTTTATTTATATCAAAACTACGAGCAGTATACATTAACATTGGTTTTTCTAAATCTCTTTGAGGTGTTGGTATATGATCCTGCATTGCATTGATTAGGACATCAATGTTTATATCTTGATGAGCACTCACTGGGATTATCGGAGCGTCTTCTGCTACGGTTCCTTTTACAAATTTTAATATTTGTTCATAATTTTTTACTGCATTTTTTTCAGTGACAAGATCTATTTTATTTTGGACTATTACTATGTTTTTTATGCCGGCTATATCAAGCGCTGTTAGATGTTCGCGGGTTTGAGGTTGGGGGCATTGTTCATTAGCAGCAATTACCAAGACAGCACCATCCATGATAGCAGCACCTGAGAGCATTATAGCCATCAAGGTTTCATGACCAGGCGCATCAACAAAAGAAACTACACGTAGAACCTCAGTTTGAGAACCACATGTCGGGCATTTGTTTTTTGTGCAATAACATTTTGGTTCCTCACATTTTGGGCATTTGTAAAAAGCAGCATCAGCATAACCTAGTTTTATGGATATGCCTCGTTTAATTTCTTCAGAATGTTCATCAGCCCATTTACCTGTTAAACGCTGAGTTAAAGTTGTTTTTCCATGGTCAACATGACCGATCATGCCAATATTTATTTCTGGTTGACGTGGAAGACTCATTCTTCCTCCTCTTTTTTCTCCTCTTTTTCTCCTTCAGGTTTTTTCTCGGTTTTGATTAATTGGTCGATTGATCTAGAACTATGTTTAGTGACTTTCATATTAACTTGAACGATATCCTGGCTAATGGTATTTCCCCTTACTGATTTTTTCTTCCTCATACCATTCTCACGGGCTTTAAAGCATTTACTTTCACTTAGTAATAATCTCCTACGGCCCACACCAGTTAGATCAGCTCTCATTGCAAATCCGTCTTTATCTGTTCCCCCAGTTATTTTTAATTTATAGCCTGGCAGGGACACAAATATGCCATCTACTTCGTCACCGATCTTTTTTCCAATAAGTGAATTCGCGTGATGTCCGCTTACTTCTACTTGATGGGATTTACCATTTTTCGTATCATTTATTACAACTTTAAAATCTACCATGTTAGCTACTCCATTTAACAGATTTTAATATTTTTAACTTTTTCTCGGTAATAAGATCGGATATTAATAATTTATTGCTAATAATAGGCATTTCGCAAAAAAAATTAATAAATTATTTATATAACTATTAATTTGCCATTTGCTAGTTAAGTTAGTAAAACTGGGGGAGAATATGTCTGAATTTGTATGGTGTTGGACCAGAGGAAATAGTAAAGTCTATACAAAAAACACAGAAGTTGCTGAAAAAGCGATGAAAGATGGAATGCTCGTTATGGGCATGAAATTAAAACCTAGTATTGTTAAATACTAGATTTAGGGTATTAAAAAAATTTATGTGATTTAGAGGGGTAATTTTTTTCACAACGGAAGATTTTTAGATAAGTATTGTATTAGCCGTTGATATTATGCCTGATATGGATTATAAAAAATTATTAAAAAGAGTAATTGACAATGCCCCTAAGAAAGAAATAAGTGATGATAGGTTTAAACTTCCTAAAGCTGAGATTTTTTATGAGGGTAATACTACAGTAATTAAAAATTTTGATAAGATATCTGATGCTGTTAATAGAAAGTCTGATTTGATTTTGAAATTCTTACTTGGCGGTCTTGGTACAGCCGGTGAGATGGTTGGAGTTCGTGCAGTTTTTCAGGGTAAAATCCCTGCTAGAAGCATACAGGATAAGATTAAAGAATATATTGATACGTATGTGATGTGTTCTGAATGTGGTAGGCCTGACACACATCTAGTAAAGCAAGGTCGTACTCTTTTGATACGTTGTGATGCTTGTGGTGCTTTTCGTTCTGTGAAATCACGTAAGAAAAAGACAGTCAAACAACCTTCTGAAACATTGAAAGAGGGTATGACTATTGATCTGACGATTAAGGACATAGGACGTAAAGGTGATGGTATTGCTTATCATGATAAATACATTGTTTATGTCTCTGGTGCTGTGAAGGGTTCCACGGTCAAAGTTAAAATTGAGAAAATATCTGGAACTGTTGCCTTTGGACATATTGTGAACATGTAATTTTTTTACATATTCACATGCATATTTACCTGCCAGATTTTAGCGAAAATTATTTAAACTAATCGTCACATTCATTTCTATATTTGTCAGACAAATGATGTCGTTCGTCATTTATTGAACGTGTAATTGACATATTTCCGATAGACAAATGATGTCAAACTGATGAATAAAATTATGTGAGGAGAAAGATGGAATCACAACGCATAACGATAAGATTACCCCAGCATGATATACACTCTATAGATCTTTTTATTAGAGCTGGTGAGTTTGCAACTCGGTCTGAGGTAATTCGTCATGCAGTAAATGATTTTATTAAAAACTACGCCAGTAGTATTATCCAAAAGGCGGAGAAAATCAAAAAAGTTCAAGAGTTGGAACTTGCTGTGGAATCCATTGAACCTTACATGAAAAAATAATTGTTAAAAAATAGGAGGGGATGGGATGCACCCCTAACTGAAGGGCGCCTGTGGGGATGGGCGTCCTTCAACTACCAGCATAGGAGGAATGAAATGGGAGAAAACAAGAATATGGAATCATTTATTGCTAATGCAATAGAAAATAAAAAAGATGAAGAAACTAGATTGAAATTTGATGATAGCAGTGAAATGTTTGGCACACCACGGATAACTATAATTGGTTGCGGCGGTGCTGGAGGAAACACAGTTACTCGTTTGAACAAGCTTGGTGTTAAAGGCGCTGATACGATCGCTATAAACACTGACAAGCAAGCACTTGATCTTGTCGAAGCTGATCATAAAATTCTCATTGGTGGTCGGATGACACGTGGTCTTGGTGCAGGCGGTTTCCCGGATGTTGCTGAACGCGCAGCTCGTGAATCAATACATGAAATTGAAGATTTAATTAAGGGCTCTGATCTTGTGTTTATCACTGCTGGTATGGGTGGAGGAACTGGTACTGGTTCAGCCCCCGTAGTAGCTGAGATTGCAAAGAAACATAATGCAGTTGTAACCTGCATGGTTTCAACTCCATTTAATGTTGAACGTGCTCGCCTTATCAAAGCAGATGAAGGTCTTGATAAACTTCGTATTAAGGCGGACAGCACGGTTGTTCTTGATAACAACAGGCTGTTAGAGTTTGTGCCAAATCTCCCAATTAACCAAGCATTTTCTGTTATGGATCAGATGATAGCAGAAACAGTTAAAGGTATTTCTGAGACTATTACTGTTCCATCATTGATAAATCTTGATTATGCAGATATGAAATCAATCATGGATCAAGGTGGACTCTCTGTTATGCTCTGGGGCGAAGCAGAGGAGGATGCCGGTGTTGACACAATAGTACAAGAGGCATTGAATCACCCGTTACTTAATGTCGATTATAAGGGTGCAAATGGTGCGCTTGTGCATATTACCGGTGGACCTAATATGAGTCTGAAATATGTTCAGGATGTCGCAAAATCTCTTACGGAGGATCTCGACTGTTACTCTAATGTTATACTTGGAGCTAGGGTTCTTCCAGAGTTCGAAGGGAGATGCAGAGTTATGGCCATTATGACAGGTGTGCAATCACCAAATCTACTTGGTCCAAAAGGCTCATCGGCTCTCCAGAGGGAGCCTATAAAAGCAGTTGTTAGCCCAAAGTTTGATATCGATTTCGTTCGATAATCAAATTCTTTCTTTTTTCTTAATTTTTTATTATTGTTCCATTAAAAGACTGATTATTGATAGCTTTTTCCAGTTCTATGATTTTTTTCCCATTTAAAACAAAAGTTGGTATTTTTGCTCTGTGAATGATTTCTAATGCTGGTCCATCGATTACTATGTTTTTTCCAGCTATTGACCATTCTGTCCCATATTCATCAATGAGTTCTTTGATGTGTATCTCTTTTAATTGTCTTGCATCACTGTATTTATTTGGATCTTTATCGTGGACTCCGTCAACATTTGTGGCTATTATGAACTTTGATGCTTTTGTTTTTTCAGCTAGTTCTGCTCCGACCATGTCCGTGCTATGACCGGGTGTTGTCCCACCCATTACAACTATGTTTCCGTCCATGTTTTTTGCTTCATCTGTTGATTCAGGTATTTCTTTGTTTGTATTTTGAAGTTTATCTGCAAGTGTTTTTGCGTTTTCTCTCGTAACAGTTATACCTATCATATCTAGTTTTTTTTCAGATAACCCTTGTGTTCGTCCTTGTTTTATTAACTCTCTAGCTTTTTTGCCACCACCTACAACTAGGTATACTTTGTATTTCTCTGAAAGTTTTTGAAAAAGTTTTTTTAGATTTTTAAAATAGTTCTCATTGATCTCATCGGAAAAAAGTACTGATCCGCCGATTGATATAACTATGTTCTCCATTGAGAGAATGGTATGTAAACATGATTTATTTATATTATCAATTTTTAGTTTTGAAAAAAAACTTGTGTTTTATGCTACTTCTGGCCCAGATTGCGCTGTTTTCGGATGGTCTCCTAGTTTAACTTGTGGGAGTGGTATTGGTGGTGGTAACCCAAGATTTTTTGCTAATCCTACTGCTTCTGGGACGCATGCATGCATTATAGCTGTGTGAATATGGCTTGCTACATCATTTGGCATTTTACGTGTATTGTTCCATTGATCAGCGATTTTTTTTGCATCATCATGTTCGTAAACAAGTGATCCCTCAAATTTTATCATTCCTACAGGGCCAAAACTAGCAGTATACTGAAAATCTATTAATGTTTGGTTGGTTTTAATTTCTGAAAAACGTGTCACTGTACTGTTATGATCAATTCTAACTTGCTTAGGTCGTTCGTTTCTATTAACGTATCGTCTGCCTTCTATTGACTTAATTTCAATGTTTTTTATTTTCATGGTTTTAATAGGTTAATGAAAAAACTTGTTTTTACTTCTTTCGTTAATTTAGAAATAAAATATCGTCCACATTGGTTTATTTTGGAATAAACATTTACTTAGATATTTTGAACTTATATATAATAAAATGCTCAATCCACTTATTCCAAAAAATGAAAAAAGTATCAGCATTCCACAGTTATGTGGTTATACCTTTATAATTAGTAATAATAGAGAAGGAAAGATATTATATTTAAGGTTTATTACTAATTCAGATAATATTCAGGACCCAAATCAATGAATAATAAAAAAAAATTTGATTTAATTCTTCAATCAAAAAAAGAATTGCCAAAATTTGAAATAAATAATCTAGCTGAGATTCTTTTTAATAAACTACCAAATAGAGATGAAAACAGTACGATAATTATAAGTCACATCAATGAAAAAGTTGTCGAAATTAAATTAAAAGATCTACGAAAAATTGTTACAAATATTTATGAAGAGTTACATAAAAAAAATATAAAAACAGGAGATACAGTTCTTCTTACAACTTTATTTGTAAATAATGAACTTTTAACTGCTCTTATGTTTACAGCATTAACCACTTACGGAGTAAAAGTTTTTTTCCCGATGTTTGTTGAAACATCAGAAATTAAAAATTGGCTAAAAGCAACAAATTGTAAGTTTATTATACTACCAAAAAAAGAAATTTATTCTTTTGATAACAGATATAATAAAGAAAAAAAAATAATAGATGAACTAGTTAAAACTGCGGAAGAAATGGATATTTATTATTTAGATATTGCTGAAGACTTCAATATGTTTTCATTAATTAACGAAAGACTCAACAAAGATAAATTGTATTTAACAAATAAATATATTCAAAAGGCAATATCAGATACAAACTCCTCAACAGATTCTGTAATTTTTACAACAGCCGGAACAACAGGTAGATCAAAACTTGTTATATACGAGCAAGGGGCCTTTATTAGGAACTGCTATAGCTGGCAAGCATCTGGAATGTATGATTATAACGCACTGGGCGGAAGAAGTTTTATAGATGTTTTTACTCATACAATTAGTGTGAGAACTTTTTTCAACGCGTTATGGACAGGAAATCCGATTTGCATAGTAACTTCTGACTGGATTTTAAAGTCTCCACAAAAAATAATCCTATTGTTGAGTAAAATGAAACCTGAAACAGTCACACTTGGTCCTTCATCTATTGATATCATACTTGAATCTGTAAAATTATTACCGGAAACAAGAGATATTGCTTTTTCTAATTTAAGAACTATTGTATCTACTGGAGCTACATATAACAAAAAAATTGCTAAAAATATTAAGGAATATTTTGGAATTACAATGCATAACGCATATGGTACTTCAGAAACTCAACAAGTATTAACAACCTTACTTGATGATGTTGTTACTATTTCTGACGATGTTATACTTGGTAAACCATTTGCGGGTGTTAGTATCGGATTGGAAAAATACGAAAACGATTTATATAAATTATATGTAAAATCACCATTTGGCCATAAGTATTGTATAGATGTCAATGCTGAAAAAGACCACCAATATCCAGAAGAATTTTTTTATACTGGAGATATCGTTAGAACAGACGAAAATAATCGACTTTTTTTTATTGGCAGAGAAAACAGAGATTTTTTTAACACCGGTTATGGACTAAAAGTACCAATATTTTTTATAAAAAAATCCTATAAAATACTCTATGAAAAATCGGATCATATCGAATACTTTCCAGCTAAATCATCAAAAATAACCTACTGTAATGCGGCTTTAATTTTCATCTATAAAAAAAATATACCGCCAGGCATAGTGAAAGATAAGAGAATAATCAAAGATTTTACTAAATATATTAATGACGCTAACAACACCCTTAAAAAAACTATCGAACCTTTTGAATTTGAACATCGAACAATTAAAAAGTTTTTATTAATAAATAGTAAAGCTCCAAGAACAAAAAAGAAAAACGTATCAAGTTATATTATCGAAAAACAATATAAAAACGAAATAAATCTTCTTAAAACGACTATTAATAGTAGATATGGAGTAAAATGTGTTTTGTCATTTACAGAAAAAATATATAACTCATTTTTAAATATTATATTTTTCAATAATGTTTTTCTAAAAAAAATCTATTTGAAATTTATATCATTTAAACATAAGAAAAATTAAAAAGATAATTTATACTATTAAAAGTTTGAGTAACCCCGGAAAAAAAGACCGTCAGTATAATAAATTTGATAAGAATGGAGAAAAAAAATTACGAATATCAACTCTCATGCCTTAAAAAATATGGAACTAATCCATTATCTTATCTTACTTTATCAGAGAATCTTTTAATAATACGAGGTGGATGGGATGGCTATATCGCCTATAAAAACCATTTCAAAACTGCAGTAGTTCTAGGAGACCCTATAGTTTCAGATGAATCAATGCAAGAATCTGTAAGAGATTTAAAACAAGCTCTTTGCGCAAGTAAATATCACATCTGTTTTTTCTTATGTAAGGAAAAAATGAAAAAACCATTGCGTGACGAAGGATTCAAAGGTTTTTGTTTTGGTCAAGATGCTATAGTAAACCTTAATGATTTTAATTTATCAGGGAAAAAAAAGTGGAGTATCCGCAGTTCGGTTAATTATGCAAAAAAACATAACATGATTGTAGAAGAATACAAGCATATCTCACATAGGTCAAAGGACACTGAAGATGAAATTAAAAAAATTTCTGCTGAATGGATAAGAATGAAAAAAGAACCTGAGCTTAATTTTGCATTTGGACATGTTGATTTTGAAAAAAATAAAGAGGTAAGATATTTTATAAGTAAGCATGAGGGGGAAACAACTGGATTTCTAACATATTATCCAATATATGGAAAAAATTGCTATTATTTAGATTTAACAAGAAGGAAAAATGATTCGCCTAGAGGGACTATCGATTATCTTATGGTAAAATCTTTTGAAATACTTAAAAAAGAAGGCGTAGAAAAAATATACATAGGTTGTTCGCCACTTTTTTTCCAGAAACTAGACCCTAAGATAAATATACGTTTTACCACTGTTTTTTTCAGAGCATATACACCATTCTTTGGATTTTTATATCCTGCAAAATCAGAATTATTTTTTAAAAAGAAATATGCAACTGAATGGGAGCCACACTATATTTTTTATTATCCCCGATTTAGCTTGAGAATATTTCTGTCAATGATAAACGCAATATATAACGGTGGGATCGCATCTATTATTATTCATAAATTTAAGTATTTAAAGGACAATATTTTTTAGACCTTGCACATTTAATATGACGTCTGTGTGAATAATCAAAATTTACACACAAACTTGTTTTTTTATTTTTCTATAAATAAGCCGTGTTTGAGATTGATTAAAGAAATTTTGCTTTGAAAAATAATCTGTTATAAATTAAACAGTTCTGACTTTATACACAAAGCCGTTTATTTAGAAAAATACATAAACATAGAAAAATATGACCCCTTTGAGGGAGGATTTATGAAAAAAACAATAACAGTAGTATTCATTATGCTGATTGCATTATTTTTTATACTTCCTGCTGTAAATGCACAGGACACAAATATCGAGAAAAATGATATTACAATTATTACCAAGGATAAATATTTCCTTGTTGAAGAGGATATAGTAATAAAAGGATACACTGATGGTTTATATGGGAATTTATCTTTTTGGATTCCTGTTAGTAGTTCTGATGATATTGTGATTTTGGTTAATAATAATGCTCCGGAGATAATAAGTCAGGATGGTTATGAATACATTTATGATCTATCTAGTTTATCAGTTGAAATTAATACAACGAATTCAATTACTATCAAGTATCAACTTAGCAAAGATCTCTCTGTTTTTTCAAAGAAATTAACACATAATGTTTCCTCTATTAATGTTACTTTTAATGGAGATACGATTTTTTCAGGTAGCAATCTAGGTTCAGGTGATTTATTCGAAGTAGCTTTATATCAACCTGCTGAGGCTCCTGTTAGTACCTATTTGTATGTTCTCATCGTACTTGTCATTGTTTTAATCGCTGTTATTGGTTTATCTGCTTCTAGAAAACACAAAAACCGTATGGTAAAGGAAGCAGGTGGAGGTTCTGAGGAGTTTTTAAACACAAAGAAATCTCTTTTGATGTCCTTGTTAAAAGATGTGGAGAAACAATATCGAGCAAAGCAGATATCTGATGATACTTATCATAAGCTTAAAGAGCAATATAAACAGGATGCCGTTGAAACTATGAAAAAAATTGAGGATTTAAAATCAGAAATCAAATAAATTTTGTTGAATTTTTTCTTTCTTTTCCATTTCAGTGTTTTCAACTGGTACTTCCTCGATAGGTTTCATATTTTCAATTTTAGATGACATTAGGATCTCTTTTAGTTTATATGCATGGCTTTTTCCAAGGAGGTATTCTATCTCGTTTTCTGTTAGGTTATATTTATTTTTTGTTTTTATTGCGAAATATGTATCATTTCTGAACATATGAACGAAATATGATCGAAGGAAATCTCTGGTTTTTTGGTTTGAATTATGCATGTCGGTGTGTATTTTTTTGATAATGACTTCTCTGACATCGGAAGTGTTTTTTATGCTTTTTTTCTCTCTTAGCCAGGTGGGAAAATTGTAAGTATCATTTGGGTAGTTATGTGTTTTTGCCATTGCGATTCCACCGTTCATGATGTCACAAGCGTAGGACCATAGTTTATAGTTCTGACTTTTTTGTGTTCTGCCTAAAAAAACATCTGCTTTTGATAATGCATCATATCCTCTGACTAAGTCATTTTTGTCAATGTATTCTTTTGGCAGATTTTCGTTTAGCCATAGCAGTAGTAGTTTTGGGTCTTCGTTTAAATGTGTTACGCTTTCCCGTATGGTTTGTATGTTTTTTGTTTTAAATACTTCACGTAACATTGTAAATATGTCTTTGTCCCTATCTCTATATCCCAATACGTTTAATGATTGTGTGTCAACTTGTCTTTTATCTATGCATATGGTTTGTAGATCGTTCACAGCTGAGCGTATGTCTCCTTTACATCGGTTTGCTATGGTGCTTAGGACTTTGGGATCTATTCCTATCTCTTCATTGAGACAGATTTTTTTTAATAGATTTATGATTGCACTGGGATAAGGGTCATAGAAACGTATGAGTTTACATATGTTTTTTAAAATATCACCGCTGCCTTTTATTAATCCATAGTAATCATTTACGATTAGTATTATTGGTTGGTTTGTTATTTTTATTGTGTTAATTATTGCCTTTTTTCCACCTCTATCGCTAAGATCACTTTCATCTTGATATTTTGTTCCGCTGATTTTCTCATATAAGTTATCTGCTTCATCCAATATTATTAGTTTTTTTCCTCCTTGATTTGAGGATATAAATCTTCCATCATCTGTGAAGGTTTCGTTTATTGCACCTGATGTCGCTACTTTTTTTATCTTTTCTGCATTTCTTGCATCTGATGTGTTTAGTTCGATCGATGTCCAATTGAAATCATTTGCGAGCGCTATGGCACTACTGGTTTTTCCTGTTCCAGGTTTACCCGACAGCATTACAGCTCTTTTTTTGGGTTTGCCATTAGACCAGGATTCTGCCCATCTTCGTAACTCTAGTACTGCTTTTTCGTTACCAACTATTTCATCAAGTGTTTTTGGTCGGTATTTCTCTGTCCAGTCCCCCATAATGATTAGTATTAAACCTTCTTTAGTATTTTAATATTTGTCCTGAAAAACTGCATAACCTTTTTATCAGTCTGTTTTATTAGTGTTGACTAAAAATTTGCGGGGATGGCCCAGCCCGGCTACGGCGAAGGATTGCTAATCCTTTGGTCTCACGACCACGGGAGTTCAAATCTCCCTCCCCGCGTAAATTTTATCATTTTTACAGGATTGGCGATTTCTTTTTGAAAAAAATATTCTTAACTTTGTATTATCTAGTGAAATTGTTCTCAAATCGTCTTTTATACTATAGCATCTATTTAGAGGGTATCTTTTCGGGTAAATGAAAATATGCTATTATTTCTAGAATTTTTGCAATCAAAATAATAAATATCCCTATTGCTATTATCAAGGTTATTGCTCCGATAAAATAAATCAAACCTGTTGTTCTAAACAGATTTACTTTTGTTTTATCAGCGATTGAGTAATAGCTTTTCTTCAGGTACATCCCACTGATGATTATAAATATCCATCCGATAATTAGAGCTGAAATCCACCATACTAAATAGGGTTTAAAAAAGTTCCATACGGAATTAAAATCGGTAAAATTCATTGACTCAATAAGTGTAAAAAAAGTGAGGTTGAACCCTCCTATTGAGATAAAAAATATCATTACAACTGCGATAATAGCAATAACTGAATAAATAAAATGCATTAAATAATGATCAAAAATGGATTTATCTTTGCATTCTTCAGAGATATATTTTACAGCTATGAATATCAGAATCAAACCAAGTATTGCTCCTAACCCAGGTAATAAAAATCCTCCCAATAACGTTAATAATGCTCCAATTCCACCTAAGATTTTTGCTTCACTTAGTTTACTCATAATTTCTATCCCCTATGTTTTTTTTAAATTAAACTAGGTTATGTTTGTTGTTCTTTTTTGTACATTTCTTCGAGTTTTTTCAGTTCTGTGATGTCTCTTGATATTCCCATTGTTCCTATTATGTTTCCTTCTGTGTCGAAACGTGGTATTTTTGTTACTGATAACCATCTTTCTGTGCCATCTGCATTGTCTATTCTTTCTATTTTATTAATGATGAATTTCCCGGTTCTCATGATTTCTTCATCATCTGCGGATGCTTTCTGAGCTTGATCTGGTGGTAGGAAATCGAAATCTGTTTTCCCTATCATGTTCTCTGGTTTTACGTTTGAATGTGATGCTTTTGCTTTGTTTACCATGATGAATTTGTTTTCTTCATCTTTGAAATAAACTGAGTCGGGTATGCTGTCCATTAGTGTTTGTAGTAGTTCATGTTCTCTCGCTAGTTTGGTTTCTGTTTGTTTTCTATTACTTATGTCTCTTATTACAAGTACAAAGTTATCTATTTCATCTTCTTTTTTTACGAGGAAGAATGAGCTGATTTCTGCGTATAGTATTTTACCATTTTTGTCAACTATTTCTGTTTCTTCAGTGGTGGATTTCATGTGTGATAATAGTTCTTGGAATTGTTTCACTACAATTGATAGGGCTTTTGGTGTTAGAAGTCCCATACTTAGGAAGTTTTCACCGTGTACTCTTTCTTCGTTGAATCCAAATATTTCTATTGCTTTTCCGTTGACATCTAGTATTTCTCCTCGCGCGTCAAGTACAAGCATCCCATCGGTTGTTGATTCAAAAAGACCCTGATATCTTTCTTCTGATTCCCTTAGTTGTTCTTCTGCTTTTTTACGTTCAGTGATATCCCATATTAAAGCCAGCATTACTGGTTTTCCATCTAGTGTGAAAAGTGATGTGCTTATGTCAACTGGAAAAACTGTTCCATCTTTTCTTATGTTTTCTGATTCAAAATTCTTACCTCCCATAGAAGATACTTCTTCTACGATCTGTGACCAGTCATAAGTATCTGGGAAGATTTCTTTTAATGTCATTTTTGTTAAATCATCCCAGGTGTAATCATAAAGTTCACATGATTTGAGGTTTGCTTCTAGGATTTTACCATCTAACGCTGCCATAAATGCCGCAGCGTTTACTTGTTGGAAAAGTGTTTGATATCTTCCATCTTGGGAAGATGAATTCGAATTTTTTTTATTTTTTTCTATACATTTGTTTAGTGTCTTCTCCACCATAAGACATCACATATTCTTGGAATCCCATCTCTTTTCCCATTTTAGGGCTTATCTCATTGTTTGAATACAATGTTTATTATTTAAGTTTAATTTCAGGTTATTTTTTTATATTTTTGCTAGTTCGTTTTTAAGCTCGATGATTGCTTCTACAGGGGTTGGGTCTATTTTTCTTATTATTGCTAGGTAGCAACTAATGAAATCGCCCATTAGCATTGTGTACATCATTTTTGCTAATGGTTTTTTTCCATGGGCATCTATTTCTATTACGTTTCCTGCTATGTCATCGTAGAGTTTTTCCATGAAATCTAATCTTTTTTTCATGTAAACTGATTCGTCTTCGTGATCTCTGAAGATTATGCATGTGAATTTTTTTGATATTTCTGGGTTCATTGACCATCCGACTATATCGTTATGGTTGCATTCTGATACTTCATCGTATCTACATATGATTTTGCTGTTTTCATTGAGTTGTGTGCACCATCTTTTTGCGATTGGTGTATAGATGTTCCATCCGTATATCTGTGGGATAGTGTTATGTATTTGTTTTGCTAGTTGTTTTGTTTGGTTTTCTTTTTCAGGTATTTCTTTTTTGTTATGATTTCTGAATTCTTCTGTTACTGATATGGTCTCTTGTATTTCTGGTTCCATGTCATGTGTTATTGCACCTGTTTTTATCAGGGCGTATAATGCTGTGAATAATGAATATCCTGTTGCTGCCCTGGGTTGGATCCCTGAAGGGATTTTTATATGATGTACATCTCTTTTTTTACAGTATTCTTCTAGTTTTCCACCAGAGGAAATTCCTATGATTTTGCATCTTTTTTGATATGCATGTTTGAATGTGTGAAGTGTTTCTTCTGTGTTTCCTGAGTAGCTTTGGGAGATCACTAGGGTGTTTTTATGTGCCCATTTTGGTAGGTCGTATTGTCGGTTTACATAGATTGGTATTTCTATTCTATCTCTCAATAAGGCTTGTAGTATATCGCCAGATATTGCTGAGGCGCCCATTCCGCTGATTATGATGTTGTCTACTTTGAATATGCTCTCCAGGTTTGTTGAATCTATTATTTCTTTTGATTTTTTGATTTGTTCGGGGAATTCTGCAGTATAATCTAACATTCCTGATTTATCTATTTCTGATATTGTTTTTAGATCATCTAACATAAGAGCACAACCAATTTTTTAATCCCTGTACAGTGGTTGATGTAAAGGCTGGGTGACTATAAAGATATTTTCATTTATAATGCAAATACTTATATTGAGATTTTTTATGTTTCCTTCAGATGATAATCACTGAACAGAAGGAATTTGAGTATTTACTGGAATGCATCGATAAGAATCCCGTGTTCATAGTTGGTTGTAGTGAATGTGCAACTATTTGTCATACTGGTGGTGAGGAAGAAGTTCTTTTGATGAAAGAAAATCTTGAAAAAGAAAAAATTAAGGTTACTGGTTGGGTTATTCTTGATCCTGCTTGTCATTTTCTTAATGATAAACGTCTTCTAAAGAAACATAAAGATGAGGTTGATAAGGCTAAAAAAATCCTGGTTCTTGCTTGTGGTAATGGTGTTCAGACGGTTTCTGAGATAATTAGAGATGCTGATGTTATATCTGGGACTAACACATTGTTTCTTGGTGAGATTAAGCGTTTGAATGATTTTCAGAAAAGATGTACTCTTTGTGGTGATTGTATTCAGGATGTTTTTGATGGTGTTTGTCCGGTTTCTCGTTGTCCTAAGAGCATGTTGAATGGTCCTTGCGGTGGTTCTATTGATGGTAAATGCGAGGTTGATGATAGTATTGATTGTGTTTGGGATATTATTTACCGTCGTTTGAAGGAGAAGGGGCAGTTGGATAGGTTGAAAAAGATTAAGGAACCTAAGGATTGGTCTAAATCTGGTGTTATGAGGAGGACTTTGTAGTATGAATTCTAGGAGTAATCTTGAACGTGTTCTAAGTGATGGTAGTTTTGCTGTTACAGCTGAAGTGGGTCCTCCTAAGGGTTCTGATCCTGCTAAAATAAAGGATAAAGCTGAGTTGGTTAAAGGTTATGCTGATGCTTTTAATATAACTGATAATCAGACTGCTGTTGTTCGTCTTTCTAGTTTTGGTGGTAGCGTTATTCTTTTAGGTATGGGTTTAGAACCTGTGATGCAGATTAGTTGTCGTGATCGTAATCGTATTGCTCTTCAGAGTGATGTTCTTGGTGCTGCTTCTGTGGGTGTTCGTAATATTCTTTTTATCACGGGTGACCATCAGTCTTTTGGTAATCATCCAGGTGCAAGGGGTGTTTATGATGTGGATTCTATTCAGCTTATTCAGATTGTGAAAAACATGCGAGATAATGGTGTTTTTCAGAGTGGTGACGAGATCAAATCTGGTAATCCTAATGTTTTTATTGGTGCCGCTGCTAATCCTTTTGCTGATCCTTTGGATTTCAGGGTTGATCGCTTGGAGATGAAAGTTGAGGCTGGTGTGGATTTTATCCAAACTCAGAGTGTTTTTAATTTAGATGTTTTTAATAGTTGGATGGATGAGGTTTGTTCTAGGGGTCTTGATAAACGTGTTCATATTCTTGCGGGTGTGACTCCTTTGAAGTCTGTTCGTATGGCTGAGCGTATGAAGTTTCATGTTCCGGGTGTTGATATTCCTGATGTTTTTTATGAGCGTATGAAGAAAGCAGAGGACCCAAAGAGTGAGGGTTATGCTATTGCTGTTGAGTTGATTAATGGTATTAAGAAGGTTAAAGGTGTTCATGGTTTGCATATTACTGCTCTTTTTTGGGAGGATATTATTCCTCGTCTTGTTAAGGAATCAGGTTTGATTCCTAGACCTTAGTTTTTAGTAGATTTTTGTTTATTTTTCTGTTTTTTTCTCCTGTTGTTTTTTTTTGTTTGACATTTTGTCATTTTGCAATTTTAACGGGGAAGCTTTAAATATTGTCATTTGAGAACAATATACATGCTAATATGTGTCACTATATGTGTGACGTAGCAACGATAGCAAGAAGGGTGAAAGGAAATGAAAGTAAGCAAAAAATGGATGGTACTCGCCGTAATCTTCCTCATTTTTAATATGATAACTGCAACCCAGTATGCTGTTACAAAAATAGGATATCAATATACATTAGTGCATCCTTGTGATTCTTCAATTAGATTTATTGGATCTGATAACTCAACAGATGGTATAAGAGTCCTGAGAGTAGCAGGAAGCAATGTATCCAATATCAGGATTATACTCCGATTAGGAGATATATATAGTACAAACATGGAAAGAACATTCTCAGCAGCATTCGGAATTGTAAACGAGGAATCCTATCCTGTAAATATTACTCATATCAATGTATCTTCAGATAACTTTACATATATGAAAATCTGGATTCATGGAAACAGAACAGCCAACGCAAACAGCACCGCTAATGATCCAAGTACTGTGCTCATGTGGGATAATAATACCGTCGTAAACGCGAGTAACACAACAGCATGGATACTCGCACAAGGAAACAATGACTCTAACAATATGTGCTGGAATTACACCGATAGAGCTAACTGCAGTACAAACACAACCTGGGATGAAACAGCCCATGTTAGATACTCAATATTTGACGAGTATAACGCCACAAGCCAATATTCTGATTTCGTCTGGGTTCAGCTTGCTTTGATTATTCCTGACTCAATAGAATCACCGGGTCAACATACAGGTACGATATGGATACACCTGGAGACACCGACGTTCTAGTGACAGGAAAATATAAAATTATATTAGAATTATCTCCTCCCATCTCTCCTTTTTTTATTTTTTAAAACAGCAAAATTTGTATATCAATTTTCTATAGCGGTTACATACTCTCGGGAGGTTTATACGAATGTCAAAAAACGATATGAAAAAAATCCTTGTAACTGGATCTGTTGGACAAATCGGATCAGAGCTCACAATGGCCCTCCGTGAACGATATGGTAACGACAATGTCGTTGCATGTGGTAGAAAAACCAAACCAAGCGAGAAACTATTTAATTCTGGTCCCTTTGAATTTCTTGATATAACACAAAGAGAAACCGTTGAAAAAGTTGTAAAAAAATATGATATTGACACGATCTACAACATGGCTGCTATTCTTTCAGCTGTTGGCGAAGAAAGACCCCTCGTGTGTTGGAATGTAAATATCAACGGTTTATATAACATCCTTGAGATTGCACGTGAACTTGATATAACACGTGTTTTTGTCCCCAGCAGCATAGCTGTTTTTGGCCCTGAGACCCCTCGGGTTGATACACCTCAGGAAACTGTTCTTAAACCTAAGACTATGTACGGTGTTACAAAGGTAGCTGGAGAACTTTTAGGAGATTATTATTTTAAACGCTTTGGTTTAGATATTCGTGGTGTTCGTTATCCTGGTATTATTAGTAGCGAGACTCTACCGGGTGGTGGTACCACGGATTATGCTGTTGAGATTTTTTATGAGGCTATAAAGAAAAAACGTTATACATGTTTTTTAAAGAAGGAGACTACGCTTCCGATGATGTATATGCCTGATTGTATTAAGGGCACTATTGATCTTATGGAAGCAGATGTGAAAAAACTTAGGCATCATTGTGATTTTAATATGTCTAGTATGAGTTTTTCTGCTGGTGAACTTGCAGGAGAAATTAAAAAGCATATTCCTGGTTTTAAATGTGATTATAAACCTGATTTCCGTCAGGCTATCGCTGATAGTTGGCCTCAGAGTATTGATGATAGTGCTGCAAGGGAGGAGTGGGGTTGGAATCCTTCATTTGATCTTTCTAGTATGACTAAGGATATGCTTGAGAAACTTGTTAAAAGATTTGATGAAGGGAATCTTTAGATTTCATTAGAAAGATTTTTGTGTCTTCATTTGTTTCTTGTTTTTTGTGGAGAGTTGATATATTTGCAAGAGCTAGAGGAGATTAGAGATAACATGAGTGGTAACAAAATTGATAAAATTAGGAATTTTTTAGGTGACGAGGCTGATTATTTATTAAATTTTGATAATCCAAAAATCAAAAAAGAATCATTACATGTTCCAGGTTCTGATTTTATTGAACGTGTTTTTATGGATACAGATAGACCTGTTAATGTTTTAAAAAATTTGAAATGGATTTTTAACACAGGTCGTCTAGGTGGCACGGGTTATCTTAGTCTTTTGCCTGTTGATCAGGGTATTGAGCATTCTGCTGCTGCGTCTTTTACGCCTAACCCTGTTTATTTTGACCCTGAGAATATTATCAAACTTGCTATCAAGGGTGGTTGTAATGGTGTTGCTTCAACGTTGGGTGTTCTGGGGGCTGTTTCTAGGAAGTATGCATATAAGATTCCGTTTATTGTTAAGATAAATCATAATGAGTTGTTGTCTTATCCAAATACGTTTGATCAGATTTTGTTTGCAGGTGTTGATCAGGCTTGGGAGTTGGGTGCGGCTGCTGTTGGTGCTACTATTTATTTTGGTTCTTCGGAGTCTAATCGTCAGATTCAGGAGATAAGTAGGGCTTTTCATTATGCTCATAAGCTTGGTATGGCAACGGTTTTGTGGTGTTACTTGCGTAATCCTGCTTTTAAGGTAGGTGGACAGGACTATCATGCTTCAGCTGATCTTACGGGTCAGGCTAATCATCTTGGTGTGACTATTGAGGCTGATATTGTTAAACAGAAGCTTCCGACTAATAATGGTGGATATGTTGCTTTGAATAAGGATGGTGTTAAGTTTGGTAAAATGGACCAAAAGGCCTATAGCGAGCTTTCTTCTGATCATCCTATTGATTTGACTCGTTATCAGATTGCTAATTGTTATATGGGTCGTGTAGGTTTAATTAATAGCGGTGGTGCTTCGGGTGAGAATGATTTTGCTCAGGCTGTTCGTACTGCGGTTATTAACAAGCGTGCTGGTGGTACTGGTTTGATTTCTGGTCGTAAGGCTTTTCAGCGTCCTATGGAGGAGGGTATCCAACTTCTTAATGCTATTCAGGATGTTTATCTTTGTAAGGACGTAACTTTAGCTTAGGTGTTTTTTCTGTAATATTTAGGTATACCAAAATTTTTATATAGTAGTTCAACACATACATATATTTAGGCATACCTAAAAATGGTGTTTAATATGAACAACGAACCAATACCACTCACTGCACTATCAAGACATAAACACGGAAAAATAGTACAAATAATAGGTGGAATGGGATTACAAAGAAAACTAAGAATAATGGGCATAAGAGAAGGGCAAAAAATCAGTATTGTATCCAGACAACCATTCAGAGGACCTTTAACCATATCTATAAATGGAAACCATCTAACCATCGGAAGGGGGATGGCTTTTAAAATCCTGGTTGAAGAAATATGATTAAAAAAATCGTTTTAATGGGAAATCCAAACGTTGGCAAAAGCGTAGTGTTTTCACGATTAACTGGTGCAAAAGTTATATCATCAAATTATCCTGGTACAACAATTGATTTCTCAAAAGGATACATGATCCTTGATGGAAATAAAATTGAAATCATTGATGCCCCGGGAACCTACTCTCTTGAACCATCGAATAAGGCTGAAGAAGTAGCAGTAGAAATGATACGAGATGCAGACATCATCGTAGACGTTATTGACGCGACGAATCTTGAAAGAAACCTATATCTAACCCTTCAATTGCTCGAAACAGATAAACCAGTTATAATTGTTTTAAACCTATGGGATGAAACAAAACATCTAGGGATTCATATTGATGAAAAAAAATTTGAAAAAATCCTAGGTGTACCTGTTGTTCCCACTGTTGCGCTCACTGGTGAAGGAATCAAACAATTAGTGACACGTTTTAAAGAAGCGGAAACATCTGAAAAGGTTAAACCAACTAGTGAGGAGGGGCGTTGGATTGAGATTGGTTCTATTGTTAAAAAAATCGAAAAAGTAGAACATCGTCATCATACACTTAGAGATAGGATCAATGATCTAACAATTAAACCCCTTACAGGTATTCCTATTGCTGCTGGTGTTATTTTTCTTTCATTTTGGCTTGTTAGACTAATCGGGGAGTCGATTATAACATATATCATGAACCCGATTTTTGAACTTGGATATAAGCCATTAATGCTTGGTTTTGGTAATTGGCTTGGAGATGGCACCGCGTATCATATACTGATCAGTCAAAACTTTGGTCAGATTGAGTTCACAGAATCCCTTGGTATTTTAACAACAGGTGTTTATGTACCATTCGCGATGGTTCTACCATATATCATTGCTTTTTATTTCCTGCTTTCTCTACTGGAGGATAGTGGTTATCTACCACGTCTTGCAACACTGGTTGATAACATTTTCCACAGGCTGGGTATGCATGGATTCGGGATTATACCATTATTCCTAGGTTTCGGTTGTAACGTCCCAGGTGTTCTTGCTACAAGGACTCTTGAAACACGTAAACAGCGTTTCATCGCTGCAACATTACTGTCGATAGCTATCCCATGTATGGCTCAGATGGCCGTAATATTTGCTATACTTGGAAACTATGGGTTGTACTATATTGGGATTGTATTCATCACGCTTTTAATTCTGTATATCACGATAGGCATTCTTTTGAACAAGATTTTAAAGGGATCTAGTCCAGAAATTTTCTTAGAAATACCACCTTACCGTCGACCTAGTTTAAAGGTAACTGGTAAAAAAACATGGATGAGAGTTAAATGGTTCTTAAGAGAAGCTATACCTTTTTTATTCATTGGTGTAGCCGTTATAAACATTCTTTACACAGTAGGTTTTATAGAATGGCTTGCTAACGCTGTTCAACCTTTTATGCAAGGAATATTTGGACTGCCTGGCGAATCAAGTATTGCATTGGTTACTGGTTTTCTCCGTAAGGATTTAGCTGTTGGAATGCTCGGTGGGTTGAATATGACTGCTGAGCAACTTGTTATTGCTGTGACCATGTTAACCGTTTATTTCCCATGTGTTGCATCTTTTGTCGTACTTGTAAAAGAGTTGGGTGTGAAGGATATGATTAAAGCAGCTGCTATTATGATTTGTACAGCTATCCTTATTGGGATAATATTAAGGTTTATACTCATAGGAGTGTGATGTTTTTTGAGGAAAAAAACAATAGAAGATTATGTGGAGCTGCTTTGGAGTCTTCAGGAAGGAAGGAAACGTGTTCATACAAATGATGTTGCTTCTGTTTTGGGTATTAATCCTGCTAGTGTTACTGAGATTTTTCAGAAACTTAGTGATGAAGGATATATAAATTATGAAAAATATGGAGGAGTTATTCTAACTAAAAAGGGAAAAGATTTGGCAGTTAAAACGAGATATAAACATGAGTCCCTTAAAGAATTTTTAATCCTGTTAGGTGTTGATAAGGAGATAGCTGAGCATGATGCTTGTGAAATGGAACATATTTTACATAAGGATACCATGGAGACGATTGTTAAGTTTGTTGAAGTCATAAAAAATTGTGGTGTTACTCCTTTTTGGCTTAACAGACTTAAAGAATATGTTAAAACAGGTAAGTTATCTAACTGTCCTAAAGAGTTAACAGATATTTGTCTTAGGTATTCAAAAAATTAGAGAATATCCTCCAAGCATGTGTTTTTTGGAGGATTATTTTTTGGTTATAGGGATATAGCGCCTTCTGGGCATTCGTCGACACATGACCCACAGTCGATGCATGTTTCTTCGTCGCATACTGCTTTTCCATCTATTTTTAATGCTTCGACAGGGCATACATCAACACATGTGCCGCATGCTGTGCATTTTTCTTTATCTATTGTTACTGCCATGTTTCTGGCGTATCTTTTTATTGTTTTTAAAAGTTTTCAAAAACCTGTTTTTTTCCGGTGTTTTTATGGTATAGTTTTTCATTTTGACATTTTAACAGGTCATCTTTATATAATATCATATAGAAATCTATTATCTGGACTCATAAGATAGAGAGGTGAACATAGGCTGATATGAAGCGTTCATTTAAAATTGGGTTTAGTTTTGGCCTTACTTCAGGTATTATTACTACTTTGGGTCTGATGGTTGGTCTTCAGTCTGGTACTGGTTCTCAGGTTATTGTTATTGCTGGTATTCTTACTATAGCTATTGCTGATGCTTTTTCTGATTCTATGGCTATACATGTTTCTCAGGAGTCTGAGAATCATATTTCAACTAAAGAAATCTGGGAGGCGACAGCTTATACTTTTATCTGTAAATTTGCTTTTTCTGCTATGTTTATTATCCCTGTGCTATTATTTGATTTATTCACTGCAGTTATTCTTAGTGTACTCGTTGGTCTATATCTGATTTTTTTACTTAGTATTGCTATTGCACGTGCAAGGCAGGAGCCTGCTTGGAAGGTTTGCGGTGAGCATCTAGCGATTACGGTTGTTGTTATTCTGTTGACACATTATATTGGATGCTGGATTAATTCGATGTGTAGTGTTTAAAAAAATAATTGTTTAAATTCTATTTAAAAATCTTGTATTATCTTGGTTTTTATACGGTTGGTTTTTATTTGATGGCTTTTCGTTGGCATAGGAGGAATAAAACTAGTGAGAATGTTACGATGGAGGATATTTACAAGTTGTTTTATCTTGATTTCCTTAAGGTCCCTGTTGAGGATTTCTTGATTATTGAAATGACTGATGAAAGGCTCGTGACACGTTGTAAAAACAGGTGTCCTATACTTGATTTTTCTCGGATGATGAATATTGATACTAAAAAATCCTGTAAATTTGTCTCTGAGGGACCATGTAAGTTTTTCCTTCGGAAGCTTGATAAAAATATTGTTTTCAAGCGTAATTATGATCATATCCGGCCTTATTGTGATGATTGCGAGGAGACTATAATTTTAAAAAAATAAAAATTAATTTTTTTGTTGTTCTGGTACTGCGTATTTTTTACTCGCTATTAGAAATCCGAAGCATATCCCCTCGTGTGCTTTGCTTTTTTGATGATGCACTCTGTGAGCATTTATTACTCTTTTAATGTATTTGCTTTTTGGTCTGTATTTTATTTTTATTCTATGATGGAAGAATGTGTCATGTACTATGAAATAGCCTATTCCATATAGCATTACTCCAATACCTAACGGGAACCTTATATCAAATCCGCCTAGGAAGCCTGTCAGAATTAGAAAAAATGATAGTAATGCAAAAAATAGTCCAAAAATATCGTTTTTTTCGAATCTTCCTTTGGTGTATCGGTGGTGGTCTTCGTGTAGGTACCATCCGAATCCATGCATGACGTATTTATGTAAGAACCATGCGACTAGTTCCATGAAAAAAAACGTGATTATTAATATAAAAATATAAATCGCAATTGTTAATTGATTTATCATTTTTATTTGTTCCCCATTTCTGATGATTAATGGTTTTTTTAGTATTTATCTTTTAGTGGTATTGGTTGTTTGTATGTTTTTGGTAGAAGGCAGGTGTTGATGTTATGGTTGTGTTTATGGGGGTCTATTATGTTTAGTGATGTTGTTTTTAGTATATGTATTATTTTTGGTTTTACTTTATTTTGGTATATTATGAATGGGTTTTTGTATATTTGTTCTGCTGTCCAGTGGTACATTTCTGATGCTGTTTTTATTGGTATCAGGTGTCTTTTTGGTATGTATTTGTATCCTTTTTCTGCGGTTTCTTGCCATTTGCAGTATTTTTCCAGTTGTTGATGTATGAAATTTTTGAATTGTTCTGGGTGTTCTTTTGTATAGCTGTATTCCAAGCTTTTTAGTTTGTGTTTTTGTAGATCGGCTTGTGGGAAGTATATTCTTCCTAGTTTGTTGTCTTCGTTTATATCTCTGATGAAGTTTATGTATTGCATTGCTCGTCCGAGGTATTTCGCGTAATGGTATGCTTCCTCGTTTAGGTTTAGTATTTTTGCCATCATTAGTCCTATTACCTCTGCTGATCCATGTATATATTGCAGTGTTTCTCGTAGGTTTTTGTATGTTTTTTTTGTGATGTCCATTTCCATGGAGTCCAAAAATGAGTCGATCCATTCTTTTTGGAATTGTTTTTTGTTTATTAGTTCTATAAAGTGTTTTATTACTAGGTCATCTGTTTTTTTTCCATTGATTGCTTGTTGGTATTTGTTTTTGAATTCGTAGAATTCGTTGATTTTTTGTGGTATGTGGTCTACGTAGTTGTCTGTTTTTCTTACGAATCCGTATAGTGTGAATACGTCTTTTTTTTGTTTTGTTGGGAAGAATAAGCTGCTGTAGAAGTATGTTCTGCTTCCTTGTTGGAATATGTTGTATAGTGTTTTGTTTATCATATCTTCTCCCTATTAATAATTAATAAAAGAATTAACAATCGTTAATACAAGTTTTATTTATAAATCTTTTGGTACAAACAGTAGTTCCGAAGGTGGTTAAAAACAGGAGTAAAACCTTCATTATCTTATACATTTAGATTATATTATAAGGAGAAAAGTGTGTCTTTCTATCTGTTAGATGTAGAAATTATAAGATTTCGCATTAAAAATTAGAAAATAGATCTGTTTTTAACTAATGAAAAAGAGAATAAAGAATAGATATGGATGGTCATGTTATCCTCCTCCTGGATCTATTGTATATAATATAGTTCCAAAGTATTTTGAGGTTATAAGATGGTCTTGTTTTACCTCTCCATAGAGAGCAAGCCATATCAAAATATCAGCAAGTAACCAAAGGTTATACAAAAGAACTGAAAAAAGGAAGTAGAATATTCTTATCAAGTAATTCTTTGAAGTTGTCTTAGGTAGGAATGAATGTTTTTTAACTTTGTAACTTGTCTCTATACCCCATCTTTTACCATAAAAAAGGAATAATCTTGTTGCAAGGTCTACATCATTCTCGTTAAATTGCTCGTTGGTAACAAACGCTCTTTTCACCTCATTTTCATCTTCCACGATTACCACATTAAAAGTGCAGTTTTCCATCTCATAATCATTTATCACTGTTGAAGCTGGAAGAATCTCTAACATTTTCTTAATCCTTGAGTTAGCAGTACAAGGCATAAGGAATTTGAGTCTAAATTGTTTAATCGTGTTTATTGAGGCCGAATCAAAGAATCCCCGGTCAACATAGACTCGTTTAATCTTTATACGTTTCAAAGCATACTTGAAGAGTTGTTTTAGAATCTTTTCTTTGGTATCAAAAGGCCCTACAGGTAATGCAAGTAATGTAAATCTTTTACCTGACTCAACTATGTTGATAGTTGCAAACTTATAACATTTCGTTGTCCCTCGTTCTGGTTTCTTACCAACAACCATTGGAGCACTTCTATCGCCATAGAAATACCATTCCGTATAATCTATTGCAACATCATACGATTTTCTAAGATCAATAACGTTAGACTGTTTTGTCATTTCCCAGAGTATTTCAAAAAGTGTGAGATACATTTTTTGAATCTCTCTTAGATCATTATGGTTCTTGATATGATAGAGTAGTGTATCTGAGTTTGGGCTTTTTTGTCCTTTGATTTCTCTGAATGTTTTACTGCCGTTCTCTGCAAAATCTCTTGTCATCCCCATATGTATCATGAGATCAATGAATTCTTTCTTCTTGTACAAACTGTTATAGTTGAGTTTGAAATCCATAAAAGGTAAGAATCGTTTTTTGACGAGTTGACAGATCTCTCTTGTTTTCTTATCTCTAATATAATATTGATTTCTTTTCTTAATCAATTTTTTATTTTTCTTTGGCTTTAGAGAGACGATATCAAGTGTTATTCCAAATTTATCTATTATTTCTTCTATTTTATCTATGATAAAATCAAGTAATTCCTTAGTTTCATTGTCAAGTATATGATTTTGAAAGTATCCTATTTGTCTTCTGTTTGGTAGTTCTTTAAATCCAAGTAGAATTGTCTCTTCTGGATGACTGATGAGATGTTGTCTTGTTTGTGTTATAGATTTAAACTTCTTTAATCTTTGATACAGAATGAATTTTACAAGAGATTCATAGGAAAATTTAATTTTTCTATAATGTTGGTGTTTTATTATTGAGATATCGAGTTTTTCTATAAAATCAGCTATGCAGATATTTTTTTCTTTGTTGAATGATTCAAATGTATAATATATTTCTTTTTCAATTTTTGTTTTAAATATATCTTGTCTATTTAACTGCATTTATAGTATCAACCTATACTACTAATAGTAATATACTAATAGTAATATAGTATATAAAATTGTCGAATTAAAGTTATATACTATTAGTAATATAGCAATGATAATGGCAAAGGTGATGCTTGAGGGATACAAATGCGAACGATGTGGTCACGAATGGGTACCACGAAATAAAAAAGAATATCCTAACGTTTGTCCAAAATGTAAGAGTCCATATTGGGATAAACCAAGAAAAAATAAAAAATGAAGGAATAAGTAATGAAAAAACAACATATAACAATAATTGGGGCAATTATTATTTTCTTAACTTTAATCTTTATCCTATTTGCTGTTCAATTTAATGAACCTGAAAACAACATTATAGATGATGGTAATACAAATGAAACAATTAAACAAAATGTAACTATCAATATGCAACTTGATAAATATGACTATTATCCCGGTGAGACTCTTGAAGCCACAATTACAATTTCAAATAATAAAAATGAAGACATTACCTCTTTTTTGAGATTTGAAGTTATATCTGATGATCTCAGAACTATGATGTATGGAGATACGTCTTTGCATTTGTCTGATCAAGAAGAAACCATCCCTGCAAATGATAACATTACAATAGTAAAACAATTTACAATACCTTACAATGTTTCCTTAAATAATGCTCATTCTGTAGACATTACATTTGAAAAGGAGAAAAGCAGATTGTCTTTTGATATTGCATCTCTTTTTGATGTAAACATGTCAGTTCCTTCATCGATGATGAATCATACAAATGCAACTGCAAGTATCAAAATTATCAACAACCAAAGTTTCGCTCTAGAAAACATCACGATAACGCTTGAATCTTCATATAATATTGAGGTTCAGAATGCTTCCCAAAAAATAGACATCTTAACTTCTGAATCAAACGAAACCATCTCATGGACGATACATTCTACAGAACCTGATCTTGGAACAGTAACATTTGATATTTCTTCTACAAATGCTGGCAATATATATTTCACAAAAAATTTCTGGGTTTCGTAATCCGCAAGTTTTTTAAAGTTATATGCCAAAGAATAGACTCTAAAATATCTTTTTATACTACTTTTCTACATATTAATCAATGTCTGAAGAACTTTCTGATGAATTGATAGAGAAAATTAGATATTATGTGATAAAATATAATTCTAAAATAAATGCAGCTAACAAACTTGGTCTTTCTTACGATACTGTCCTTTTTTATACAAAGGATATTAGACTTAAATCAAGAAAAAAAGGCATAGATTATTTTGGTATTTATGGGAAATCTTTGGATCTATTAAAAGAATTAATAGAAAATGGTTATGCTTTTTCATCGAAAAAATATAATACAGCACATTATGTTAAATTGAAAAAATATTTTCCAGATATTAGAAGAACAAAGATGTATGGAAAAATGATTTATTTTTTGGATGATAAATCAAAAACCGCTACTGAAGCATTTCTTAAAACCTTAAATAAAAAAGTTATGAGTTATCAAGAATTGAAACAGGTTGAGAA
>Ga0272442_10002265_pt1 | contig 28198 bp, 24 predicted proteins | sample SSMForm2O_FD_200262 | JGI IMG/M metagenome (GOLD analysis project Ga0272442, IMG submission 200262) | Marine sediment archaeal communities from Little Sippewissett salt marsh, Falmouth, MA, United States - SSM-Form-2O | ecosystem: Environmental > Aquatic > Marine > Wetlands > Sediment ...
GGGTGTGGCGAATACGATGAACGCGCTCGCTCCCAGTGCGGCGACCAATGCGCCGTCGGTGAGAACGCCGAGGTAGACGGCAATCAGTCCGACGGCCGCGAACGCGATCACCGCCTGAGCAAAGAACCGCCGCGGCGATCGCTTGAACTTCTCGTCGATGAGGTGCATGTCCTGATCGTACGAATCCCCTGCCATGTCGTCCAAGGAGAACTGGCGCAAGAGGGTCCGCGTCTCGCGGTGAGCACATGATGGGTGGTGCGGGCACCGCCATGAGGGCTGGTTACGCTTTGCCGGTCGACGCAGACGGGTGCTTCGGAAGACAGTTGTACAATGGATGCGCAGGGCTTGCGTGGACCGTGTTTTGTGGCGCAGGCACGTCCAATCGGGCAGCGGAAACGGAGGCGATTCCATGGCGACGGTTCGTAGTGGAGACAAGGCGGCGCTGCTGGTCCTCGACGTGCAGGTCGGCGTGATGCGGGGGACGTGGGACGAGGCCCGCATCGCTTCGAACATTGTGCGCGCGGTCGAGCGAGCGCGCGAGGCCGGACTGCCGGTCATCTGGGTACAGCATACGGACGCGGATCTGCCCCACGCGAGCCGCGAGTGGCAGTGGATCCCCAACTTGGTGCCTGCCGAGGGCGAGGTCCGGATCGAGAAGGCGCACAACTCGGCGTTCGAAGATACGTCACTCGATGCGGAGCTTGCGAAGCTCGGCGTGTCGCACATCGTTCTTGCGGGAGCGGCGACGAACTGGTGCGTCCGCGCGACCGCGTACGCGGCGCTGGAGCGTGGATACGATCTGACACTGCTATCCGATGCGCACACGACGGAACACATGGAAGCCGAGGACGACACGTTGATCGCGGCGCCGTGCGTCGTTCAGGACCTGAATATCGTCTTGCGCTGGCTAACCTATCCGGGACGCAGGAGTCGGGTACGGACCGTCGACGAGATGGGTGGCGATCTCCGGAGCAGCGCCTAGCGGTACCGTGTGGCAGGTGCCTGTGGACGGGTGGCATTGCTCGCGCGCGATGAAGCCGGGTTTTGAACTGCGGTGGCTGGCGTGTCGTGCGAATCGGAAGGGACACAAGCCGCTCGGTACTCGCGAGCGCGTCGGCCGTCGGAGCGGTTGGGGGCCTGCAAGGGTCGGGATGCTCTCGTCTCCGCGAAACAGTATTGACAAACGCGAGACGTCGCGCTAGGCTGGAATAACGTTTTCGGAAAACGTTTTCATGATGGAAGAGCGAATCACGATTCGAGAGGTTGCAGCGCACGCCGGGGTCTCCCCCAGTACCGTTTCCCGCGTGCTCAACGAGCGGGCCGACAACCACATGCGTCCAGAGACGAAACAGCGCGTTCTCGAGGCGATCCGCGCGCTGGAGTACACGCCGGTGAAAGCCGCGCAAACCCTTCGAAGGCAACGCACCAACACGCTGGGTATTCTGATTCCTGACATCGCCAATCTGTACTTCGCACTCCTGATTCGTGGGGTGGAATCGGTGACGTTCGACCGCGGCTACACGACACTGATCTGTGACAGCAATCGTCGCCCGGAGCGCGAGAGCCGCTATCTGGACATCCTCCTCTCCGAAGGGGTCGAGGGGATTCTCTACGTTCCTGTCAGCCGTCCGGATGAACGCATGCTTCGCCGGGTCATCGACCAAGGCATTGAGATCGTCGTTGCGGACCGGCGACTTCCTGGACTGCCGACGGTCGAAGCGGAGAATCGGACAGCCAGCTGCGAGTTGGCCGAGTATCTCCTGAGCCTCGGGTATCGCCGGATTGGGTACGTAGCCGGTCCGGAGGGCGTGAGCACCGCTCAGGACCGCCTGTCGGGATTCCTTCGTGCGCTCGAGCCGGTGGGTCTGCGGCCTGTGGCCATGGAGCGTGGTGACTTCACCTACGAGGCCGGTCTGCAGTGTTCGCGACGGATCCTGGCGGCGCACTCGGTCGATGCGATCGTTGCGGCCAACGACCTGATGGCGTTCGGCGTACTCCGGGCGGCGGAAGAGAACGGCTTACGGGTGCCGGCGGATCTTGGAGTGGCGGGTTTCGACCACATTCCGTCCGTTCCGTACGCCACGTTCATGCACGCCGAGCTGACGACGGTGGAGGTCCCGACGCACCAGATTGGGGTGGAAGCGGCGCGTCTCCTCCTCAACGGCGGTCGGGAGTCGCTGCGACTGAAGACGCGACTGATCCACGGCGGAACGTGCTTGGATCGGACAAGGAGGAAGGGATGACGGGCAAGCAGGTTCGGTTGGCGAGGCTGTTCGCCCGCGACCGACGTTCGGTTGTCGTAGCGCTGGATCACGCGCAGTTCAGAGGGCCCTTGCGCGGGCTGACGCCGATACGCTCGATCGTGGAGTTGGCTGTAGAGGGCGGAGCGGACGGCGTGATCCTCAACCCCGGAGCGCTTCCTGCGTGTGCGGCCGCTGTGGCCGGTCGCTGCGGACTGATCGTTCGGGTAACCGGTGCGAGCACCGACCGGAACCCGACATTCGACTTCCATCGGACGATCTGTTCGATTCCGCGTGCCGTGGCACTGGGAGCAGACGCGGTGATCGCGATGGGATTCGTCGGGGGCACTGGAGAGGCGCAGTCACTTGCTCAGCTCGCGGAACTCGCCGAAGCGTGCTGCGGGTTGGGTGTTCCGCTCATTGCGGAAATGCTTCCCGTGGATGCGGAGCACTTCAGCGACCCGGAGTGGATCGCGCTGGCCGTGCGAGCTGGAGCCGAGCTCGGGGCGGACGTCATCAAGGCGTATACCACCGGGACGGATGCGGACTGTGCCGCGATCGACGGATGCGGCGTCCCGTTCTTGGCAGCGGGGGGGCCGCCGTCGCAGAACGCCATCCGGATTGCCGAGGCGGCGATACAACACGGCGCTGCGGGTGTAGCGTTTGGGCGAAACGTGTTTGAAGCGGCCGATCCGTCGGGCACGGTGCGCGAGTTGGTGCGTGCGGTACACGGGGCAGTCACAGAAGGGGAGGTCTGATGAAGATGCGTTGGGCTGAAGTTTTCGCAGGGATCTTGTGCCTTGCGTTGGTTGGCCTTGGATCCCTGTCCTCGGTCGGCGAGCCGGTAACCATTCAGTACTACACGCTGGCTTGGCAGCCGGGCGTGGTCAAGGCGATTCAGCGGATCGCCGGAGAGTGGAACGACACACACTCGGATATCCAGGTTGAAGTTGTCTGGGGTTCATGGTCTGCGGTGAACGAGTTTCTGCTCACGAGCTTTCTCGGGGGCGATGCGCCCGACATCTTCCACACCGATGCGGTGATGTGCTACGAATACGGTGCACTCGGCTTTGCAGCGCCGCTCAACGAGTACTTGACGAGCGATGCACGCACGGACATTCCTCAGTGGATGTGGGACAGCGCGAGCGACTACGAGGGCAGCATCTATGGGTACCCGTTCTTGGTCGAGACTCAGGTGTTCTTCTACAACCGAGCGCACTTCGAGGAGGCGGGGATTCAGGTCCCGGACAACTACGAGATCAGCTGGGACCAGTTGGTTGACTACGCACAGCGACTGACCCTGCGCAATGCCTCCGGGGAGGTCACTCGCTGGGGGGTGCTTGCCCCGGTGTCGTGGGAGAAGTATCCGTGGATGCTCGTGGCACAGAATGGTGGCAGCATCGTCCATCGAGAGAATGACGGAACGTGGGTCGTGGACGTCGACGACGCAGCGCGTGAAGCACTCACGTACTACACGGAACTCGTGACGCGATGGGATGTCATGCCGACCGAGGCGATCAGCAACGACTACACGTACTTGATGAGTTCGTTCTCGCAGGAGAAGTACTCGATGGCTGCGTTCGGCTGCTGGAATCGCCGCATCCTCGAGCTCTGGAAGACAGTGGACTGGGGAATGCTCCACCTGACGGGACCGGTGAACAACATAACGTCCGGCGGGCCGCAGGCTCATGGGATCTGGGCCGGATCGCAGCACAAGGAAGAAGCGGCGCAGTTCCTTGACTACATCTGCAGCGGACAGAACCTGATCGATATCGCCTACCCCGACTGGGTCTTCCCGGCTCGCGTCTCCTTGCAGTCCGATGCCGTGTTCACCACCGAGGAAAGCCAGTGGAATCTTGCACACGCCTGGCTGGAGTACGCGATCGACATCTGGCCCCGGATGCCGACGATCATCGCGTTTGACATGCGCGTGATCGTGCCGGAATTGGAGCAGGTCCTCCTGGGAAACAAGACGCTGGAGGAAGCGATCGCCGAGATGGAGGAAAACGGGAATGAGTACCTGCGCCAAGCAGGTCTTCAATAGCTTATCCACTAGACATGGAGGTGATACGCAGAGAAGACGGGTTGCCTAGCCGTGAAATCGCAGGAGTTTGTGGCATTCGAAGCACAAGGAGGAACGCAGGATGAAAGCACATGTGCGACTGATTGCAGTGATGCTGATCGTGGGAGTCCTTGCGGTCTCGGCGGTTGCGAAAGACGCGCCGCAGCCGGCGGGCGACGTTACGCTCACCGTCACGGGAAGCATTGCGTTGACGAACGGAGAGGGCGCATTCGCCATGGACGAGGCGATGCTGAGAGCACTGCCTCAGGTTGAGTATCTGGTGGCAGATCCATGGATGGGGGACAACACGTACGGTGGCGTACTGCTTTCCACGCTCCTCGAATACGTGGGATTCCCGGCGGGCGCAAGCCAGGTTGTTCTGGTTTGCAACGACGAAGCGGAGTTCGCGATTGCAGTCGCCGACCTCCTCGCATACCCGATCATGCTGGTCATGGATGATGCGGACGGCGCACTTCTCGCAAGCCTCGGCGGGCCGATCAAGGTCGCCTACCCGTACAACGCCTACCCGGAGATCGAAGACATCTACCCGCCGGAGAACTGGGCGTGGTGGGTCGTCGAAGTTCGAGTCGAGTATTAGTCAGGACGCGGCGGGATGGGCGGTTCCTCGCCCATCCCTGCCGCTTGCTTGTCCGAGCAGCGGCGACGGTTCTACGGTCCCGTTGTTCGGTCGGAAGAAAGCGTAGGGAACTGCCCGATGTCTGCAGCCCCTTGTTCTCGGGTGAGTGAAGGACGACGCGCCCTGCCGTTTCTCGTGCCGACGATCCTCATCATGGGCGCGATCAATCTGTATCCGTTCATCAACGGGATGATCCGCTCGTTGCACTCGTTTCGAATCCTTTCCCAGGACTTCGTCTACAGCGGGCTACGGAACTTCCGGCTCCTCTTTCAAGACGAGCTCTTCTGGCATGCGTTCGGCAACAGCATGACGTGGGTCGCTACGTGCGTCAGTGCTCAGTTTGTGCTGGCGATGATCCTGGCAATGGTCCTGAATTCTCGGGAGCTCCGCGCACGGCGTGTCGTCCGGACGCTTGTGTTGATTCCCTGGGCGATGCCGCCGGTCGTCGTGGCACTGATGTGGCGGTACGTTCTCGCGGACAATGGACCGATGAACCTATTCCTCTCGATGCTGGGGATCGGGAGTCCGCCGTCGTGGCTGCTCGATCCGCAGGTTGCACTGTGGGCATGCATTCTGGTCACGGTGTGGATGAACATCCCGTTCATGACCGTCATGCTCCTAGCCGGCTTGCAGTCGGTCGAGCCGTCGCTGTACGAGGCGGCTGCGATCGACGGAGCGAACTTCCTACAGTCGACCTTCCGTATCACGCTGCCGGTGATCAAGAAGGTCGCGCTCGTCGTGATCACGCTCATGAGCATCTGGACCTTCAACATGTTTGACGTGGTGTACGTGTTAACGAATGGAGGTCCCGGGAACGCATCGTTGACGCTGCCTCTGTTCGCGTATCAAAACGCGTTCTTCTACTATCAGATGGGATACGCAGCGGCCGTGGGAATCCTCATGATGGCGTGTCTGCTCGTGCTGATCTTCTTCTACATCCGGCAGGTGCTCGAATGAGAATGTCACCGGCAAAACGAATCCTTCTCAATCTGGTCGCAGCGGTGTACGTCGTGATTCTGGTCTTCCCGGTTGTGTTCATGTTCTTGAACGCGATCCGGTCGGAGGGTGAGATCATGAGCTCACCGGTCGGACTGCCGCACGTCGTCACGGGCGAGAACTTCCGCGAGATCTTCCAGGAAAGCACGTTCATGGCGAATTTGCGGAACAGCTTCGCTGTGTCCGGATTAACGGTTCTGTTGACGATTCTTGTGACGACGCCCGCTGGGTATGCGATGTCCCGCTTCCGTTTCCGAGGCAAGCGGTTGTTTTCAACGTGGCTGCTGGCGACCCAGGCGTTTCCCGGGATCGTCATGGTGCTCGGAGTGTTCATGTTGTTTCGCACGTACGGATTGCTGAACTCGTATCTGGGTCTTGTCATCATGCACACGAGTTTCTCGATCCCGTTCAGCGTATGGCTTCTGAAAGGGTTCTTCGACAGGATTCCCGTTGCGCTCGAGGAGGCTGCGATGATCGACGGCTGCGGGCGTGCGCACGCGCTGCTTCGGATCGTCGCTCCCCTTGCGGTTCCTGGGCTTCTCGGTGTCGGGACATTCTCGTTTCTCCTGTCGTGGAACGAGTTCTTCTTCGCGCTGGTGATCAACCGCGCCGATGCACTGTTCACGCTGCCGGTCTTTCTGTCACGTTTCCTCGGCGTCGGCGGGATGGTCCGATGGGGTCCGCTCTGCGCGGCCGCGCTCCTCGCGACGGTGCCCGCGCTCGTGCTGTTCATGCTCGGCCAGCGATACCTGGTCTCCGGACTCACCGGGGGCGCAGTCAAGTGACGGTGCGAATCCGAGGCGGAGAGGATGCGGGTTGCCCGACGGAGGAAAACGGCCACGCAGATGCAGAAAGGAGGAAGTCGTGAGAGATGCTATGAGAGGTTGCGTTGTCGTGCTCGTTCTCGTTTGTGGCGTTGCCGCTAGCGCGATCGCGGAGACGATCACCGGCGTGGTGTACTTCGATGCTAACGCGGATGGAACGATGGGTGCAGATGAGTGTGGAGTCGAAGGTGTGGTGGTCAGCGACGGCGTGACGGTTGTGCAAACGGATGCAGCGGGCGGGTATGAGTTGGCGGCAGCAGAGGATGCGCGGTTCGTCTACGTCGGCACGCCGAGTGGTACGCGGTCGTCCGGAACGTGGTACGCCGCGCTCGGGAGCGGCACGCGATTCGACTTCCCCCTGCAGCCGGTATCCGAGGACGGGGCTCTCGTGTTCGTCCAGCTCTCGGACATCCACTATGCGCCAACGCCGGAGGAGTTCGCGCTGGGGCTGCGCGATCGAACGATGGTGGTCCTGCCGGATCCGGTCCTGAGCACGGTTCGACAAGAGGTTGAAGCTGTGGACGTCGACTTCGTCCTGGTCGCCGGGGATATCGCGGCGGACTCGAAGTACCCTGAGCCCGATGTCGTGGACCGTTGGATGTGCATGATGGCCGACTATTTCGCCCAGTACTCGGCGCCCGTCTACGCGCTCGTCGGAAACCACGATGTGATTCGCGACGAAGCCATTGGGAAGACGATCTACGAGAACTACTTCGGCCCGACGCACTACTCGTTTGATATGAAGGGCGTGCACTGCGTCGTTCTGGACACACAAGAGTTGATCGGAACGCGACTCGTGTACGGGATGGACGAGACGCAGTTGGGGTGGCTCGCGGCCGATCTGGCGACCGTCAAGGAGGACACACCGATCCTCGTGTTCTGTCATGAGCCGACGTACAGCTGGGTCGAGTCGGATGTGAATGCTGCGACGCTTCAGCTGCTTGAGCAGTACGGGATTACGGCACTGCTGAACGGACACTGGCACACGAACGTAGTGCTTCGTGAAGAGCCGTTCTACGAGCTGACGTCGGGGGCGGTGTGTGGCGCGTGGTGGGAAGGCGCGGGCCCGGACGGCACAGGGTTTGGGTATCGGTTGTTTCGAATGGCACGCGGGGGCCTCGATTCGATCTGGCGGACAGCGGGCGTCGAAGAGGTTGTTGTTCCCGTGCCGGCAGCGGCAACACTGGCATGGGAGGCCGATCTGGTCGCCAAGGTCTGGGGACACGCAGTGGGCGCCGCGTACCGGTGGGACGATGGCACGTCGTACGAAGTGGAAGCGTACTGGAACGGGTTGTGGAGTCTTGCGGCCGCGAATCTGAATGTCTCGATCCTGTCTGACGGCTATCACGCGTTGACGGTGTCGTTCGCGATGGACGACGGCCGAGTCGTCGAGACGACGGAGTCCTATCTCGTGTCGAATCCGGCGGTCGCACTCGAAGAGATCTTCGATCATGAGAACACGTATCAAGGGCGAATCGTGGCAGCGCCGCTGCTTGAGGTTCGCGCAATCATGGGGGGCGCCATTTCGGCGTTCGACGCGACGAAGACGATCATCATCGATGGCTTTCCGTTCTCCGTAGGGCGCGGGGACCTCATTGCCGTGATGGGGATGTATCACCCGACGGCAACCGCACCACTGAAGAACTACGACGCGGTGTACAACGCGGTGGTGAACGAAGACGAGGACTAATTGGCGAGAGGACACAGGAGGTTCTTCGATGAAACGCGTAGCAGCGATAGCGATTGGGTTGGTGCTCCTCGTAGGGATCTGCGGCACAGCGACGGTGCATCTGCAGTTCCTCACGCCGGCATGGCAGTCGGACACCGTGAAGGAGATCCGGGCGATCGTGAACGAATGGAACGAGGCCAATCCGGAGATCCAAGTGGAGATCGTCTCGCAGGCGTGGGAGAACATCGACGATTTCATGCTGACGAGCTTCCAGGGCGGTGTGGCCCCCGATCTGTTCCATCAGGATTCCGTGATGTGCTACGAGTACGGCCTCATGCACTACGTCGAGCCGCTCAACAAGTACCTCGCGGACGAGATGCTGACGGACATCCCGGAGAAGTACTGGGCCGGTGTGAGTGACGAGGAGACGATCTACGGCGTGCCGTTTCTCCAGGAGACGCTGGTGATCTTCTACAACAAGGCGTTGTTCGAGGACGCAGGGATCGTTGTTCCTGAAGATGGAATGATCACCTGGGAGCAGCTTCGCGAGTATGCCCTTGCCCTCACCGGGCGAGATGCAAGCGGTAAGGTTACGACCTGGGGCTTGATGTCGCCGCTTGAGCAGCGGCTCTGGTGGGTGCTTGTGGAGCAGAACGAAGGACAGGTGCTGTGCGAGCATGAGGACGGTACTTGGCATGTGGAGATTGACGCGGCTGCCGAGGAGGCGATTGCCTTCTACACCAACCTTGTTGTGGAAGACGGCGTCATGTCGGAGGAAATCCTGAGCTACGACTTCATGAGCCTGCTTCAGGGGTTCAAGAACGGGACGTACGCGATGTTCAGCTACGGGTGCTGGGTGCGCAGCTGGATCGCGATGCTCGGGAGAGGGCAACTCGATTGGGGTATGTTGCAGGTTCAAGGTCCGGCGCGGAATGTCACCGAGGCGGACCCGCAGGCGATCGGCATCTACGCAGGCTCGCCGCATAAGGAGGAGGCAGCGCAGTTCCTGACGTACTTCGTCAACGAGGAGAATCAGGCACGGATTGCGTATGCCGACTGGCTGTTCCCAACACGAGACAGCGCGCTGCAGCGGCCGGAGTTTCAGTCGGAGGAGAATCAGTGGGACGTCCTGTTCCAATGGCTGGAGTATGCACAGGATGTCAAACCCCACATGTTCGGCTTCTTCTCCTGGGAGTGGCAGTCGTTCATTCCGCAGATTGAGTTGGTGCTCCTGGGAAACACGGATCTTGCCACCGCGCTGGGGAATGCAACGCAGCAGGGCAATCAGTTCCTGCGCCGGATGGGACTTCAGTAATGCGCGCTGCCGAACTCGTAGAGATCGGGCGCATTGCCCACCGCGACGTCCCCGAGCCCGTGCCGGGGACGGGTGAGATCGTGCTGCGAACGCGGGCGGTGGGGCTGTGCGGTACGGATCTCAAGGCCTATGTACGCGGGCATCCGTTCTTTACGCCGCCGTGCATTCTCGGTCACGAGTTCACCGGCGACGTACTCGCGCTGGGCGAAGGTGTCGAGCGCTTCAGGATCGGGGACACCGTGGTTGCTGCCCCGTACGTGGAGTGCGGTGTGTGCGATGCCTGCCGACGGGGTGTCGGCGAGTTGTGTTCGAACAAGGCGTTCGTGAGCGGTGCGCTACAGGAGCAGATCCTGATTCCGCAGCGAATCGTAGAGACTGCGACGTTCTTTCTTCCTCCGGGCGTCGAGGCGGACGTCGGGACGCTGGCAGAGCCGGTTGCCTGCGTGCTGAACGGGATTGAACGGGCCGGCGTGAGGCCGGGGGACACGGTGCTCGTCGTGGGTGGTGGGCCGATGGGGGTCCTGTTGGCGATGGTCGCACGGTCGCTGCAGGCCACCGTGCTGATCAGCGAGATCTCTCCCAAGCGGATTGCAGCGATCGAAGCGCTCGGTTTTCCGGTTGCCGATCCGTCGACCGGCGCGCTGGAGAAACGGATGCGTGTCGTTCTCGACAGAGAGGATGCTGACAAGGTCCTGATTGCCGTGGGAGTCAAGGGTGCGGCCGAAGAGGCGATCGGGAGGGTCGCCGTCGGAGGGACGGCTCTCGTGTTCGGCGGGCTGGCGAGGGGAGAACGGCTCGAGGTCGATGCCTACGCCATCCACTACCAAGAGGTTGGCGTGGTCGGCAGCTTCGGGTTCCGCCGGGAGCATTTCAGGGAAGCGGTGGAATGGCTGGAGCAGAACAACGTCGCGGCGGCGGCCATGATCACTGGCCGAGTGGGGTTCGCGGAGATCGAGGCGGGGTTTGAGATGGCGAGGCGAGCCGATGGGCTGAAGACGGTGGTGATGGTGCACGATGGGAACGAAGGCGAGTAGCTCAGTGCGGCTCGAACCGTTGAGCGAAGTGCGCCGTGCGCTGCCGTTTCTGACGCCGGCGCTGCTGGTGCTGTGCTGCGTGAGCCTCTTCCCGCTGATACAGGGAATCGGGCGGGTGTTCTACGCCTACCGCGCGCTGACGCAAGAGAACGTTTTCGTTGGGTGGGAGAACTTCACGTTGCTGGTACAGGATCCGACGTTCTGGCGAGCGTTCTCGAACAGCGCAATCTGGCTCGCTACGAGCGTTGCCATGATGTTCCTCCTGTCGTACGGCCTCGCGACGATGCTGAACTCCAGGCATCTGCACTTCCGCAGAGGGTTTCGTGCGATGACGCTGATTCCGTGGGCACTTCCGGGCGTGGTGATCAGCCTGACATGGCGCTACATCTTCCTGACGAACGGCCCGCTGAACTCCGTGCTCTCGGCGATGGGTGTTGCCAACCCTCCCGCGTGGCTCACCAATCCGGGGCTGGCACTCTGGACGTGCATTATTGCCAACATCTGGATGCAGATCCCGTTCGTGACCATCATGCTTCTCGCCGGGCTTCAGTCGATCGACCAGCAGATCGTGGAGGCGGCGTCGATGGACGGCGCGAACTACTTCCAGACGCAGACGCGGGTCATTCTGCCAAGCATCAAGAAGGTCGTCCTCATTGTCCTCACCCTTGAATCGATCTGGACGCTCAACTCGTTCGACATCGTGTTCGTTCTCACGAAGGGCGGACCGGGCAGTGCGTCGATCACCCTGCCGCTGTATGCCTATCAGAACGCGTTCATGTACTACCAAGCCGGATACGGAGCGGCGATCGGCGTGGTCATTCTCGCTGTTCTTCTAACCGCCGTGGTGCTGTACATCCGGGAGGTGATGGACTAGTGAGGCTTCATCCGGCGAAGAAGATCCTGTTGCACGTCGGAGTGATCCTGGCGATTGGCGTTCTCGCGTTTCCGATTGTGTTGCTTGTGTTCAACTCCTTGAAGACCGAGGTCGACATCTTTGCGTCACCGATGGGGCCGCCGACGCAGGTCACGTGGGCGAACTACAGGCAGGTGCTGTTCGAGACCAGTTTCTTCACGAATCTGAAGAACTCAGCGATCGTGGCGGCGGCGACGGTGCTCCTGTCCGTCATTGTTACGGCGCCGGCAGGGTACGCCCTGTCGCGGTTCCGGTTTCTTGGGAGAACGGTCTTCTCGATGTGGCTTCTCGCCACGCAGTCGTTTCCGGGAATCATCATGGTCCTCGGCCTGTTCGCTGTACTGACCGCGTACTCGCTGCTCAATACGCTGCCGGGCTTGATCATCATGCACACGAGTTTCAGCATGCCGTTCGCCATCTGGTTGCTGAAGGGATACTTCGACAAGATCCCCGTAGCACTCGAGGAGTCTGCGCAGATCGACGGATGTACGCGGCTGCAGTCCCTTGTCAAGATCGTTCTTCCGTTGTCCGTACCCGGGTTGCTGGCGGTCGCCACCTTCTCGCTCCTGCTCTCTTGGAACGAGTTCTTCTTCGCATTGGTCATCATGCGAGACAACGCGCACTACACGCTTCCCGTGTTCCTCTCCAGATTCCTCGGCTCCGGCGGCGTCGTGCAGTGGGGTCCGCTCAGCGCGGCAGCGCTTCTGGTGAGTCTTCCGGTCTTTCTGCTCTTCCTGCTTGGGCAGCGGTACTTGGTGACGGGGCTGACGGGAGGTGCGATCAAGTGATCGGCTGGCCGTGCAGAGAACCGATCCGTGTAGGACTCATCGTCAATCTGTGTGCCGGTGCGGGGGCGGAGCGCATTCGCGCGGCGGCGAGACGAGTCCTCGAGCAACTGGCCCCGCTCTCCGTAGTTGCCGTCGAGGGGGGGGCGGAAACGGGGCTGGCGGATGAGGTCGGGGCGCGCGTCTGTGCGGCCCCTTCCGGCGATGGCACGACCGAGGGGATCGAAATCAGGGCCCGCCGGGTACTCGACGCAGGCGTGGATCTGATTGTAGGCGTGGGAGGCGACGGGACGTTGTGCGACATTGCGGCTGCCCTCTTCCGGGGGACGGAACGTCCTCCTCTACTCGGCGTGGGAATGGGCTCGGCAAACGTTGGTCCGTTGGTCAGCATTCGAGAGAGCGAGGTGGCGTCGCTCGCACGGGGCACACTACACGAAGAGATGGCCCGAAGCGTCGATGCGTACGTCGCCGACGAGTGGGTCGGATGTGCATTCAACGATGTCGTCGTTTCCAACAGCTTCTTCGGTACTCGCAAGGGGCGGCGCGTCGATTTGGACGCGGGTGCGAAGCTGAGCGGGGAGACCCGCGAGACTGAACCGGCGACGGTTTGCACACGAAAGACGTGGATTGCAAAGAACGGCCAGCGCCTGATCGAAAACGGCGACGGAGGGATTCGGCAGGTCCTTGCGTCTCCGATCAACAACGGGTTGGCGTACGCCGGAAAGGCAATCAGCGGGCTGATGTGCTGGGCTCCCTACGTGGGGAATCACGGCGTGTTGGCCGCGGCGAGCCAGGTGATGATCCGCGCGAACCTGGACGCCGCCGACATTGTAGCGGGCGAGCCGCTTCACCTGCGGCACGTGAGTTTCGGGGTCAATGACGTGGTCGAGGTGGGCGGAATGACATCGGGGGCCGTCCTCGTGCTCGACGGGAATCCGATGAGACAGCTTGGGAAGGACGAGGCGTTCGTGTTGCGACTCAGATCCGAGGCGATTCGCGTCCTCCGTCCCGGTACAGGCGGGCAACTGCAGGAAGAGGTGGAGTAACGATGAACTACCGTGGGATTGAGATCGAAGACACCTACTGCGAATGCACGGACGTCTATACGGCGCGGATGCTCCTGACCGCAGCGTCGGAGGACGTTGCGTTGCACGAAGCGACATACCTCTGTGGGTGGAGCATCATCACGGCCGTCCCGATTCAAGGGTGTGTCGAGGGCGTGGTCCCGCCGCACGACTCGCCGGATGGTCGCCCGGGCGTGCTGATCCAGTTGAACGCGCCGACTCCGACCGGGCTCGATTCGTTTCGCGCGGCCCTGCTTGGGCGGTTGTACATCCTCCCGCACCTGCCGACCTGTTCGCTGTACGACGCGACGGTGGGTGATCCGGAAACATGGGTTAAGGCGGGGGACTATGTCCGCCGCTGGGGGGACGGATTCGACATGGATGTGAAAGTGGCCTCTCGTGACTGCGTCCGAATTCCGATCATGACAGGGGATCAGTACATCGAGCAACGTGTTGGCGTAAGCATCGGCACGGATGGGGTCCTCGAGGTGTTTGCTCAGAACGCAGCATCTTGTCTGTTGGGAGCTCAGGAAGCGGCGGCCCGGATCGTGCGAGACCTGAAAGGGGTGGCCGTGTTCAACTACCCGGTCGGCGGGATCAGCGGTGCGAAGGTCGGGGGCAAGACGTACACGGAGGAGGGTGTGACCATCAATGAACCGTTCTGCCCCTCGTTGCGAGCGCAGTCTGACACGAAACTTCCGCCGGGGGCAGACGCGGTGATCGAGTTTCCCCTCGTTGCTATTGACGAAGACGCGATCCGAGCGGGGCTTCGCGCGGCGATCGACGCTTTCGCAGCAACCACCGGTGTGTTGGCGATTACGGCTCCATCGTTCGGCGGATCGTGGGGCGGGCGCGAGGTGTTCTTACGCGACGTGATCGGAGGGAGTGAATGAATCGCGATGGACTAACCATAGCCGGTTGGAACCACGTGATCGCGCATTGCGCACGGCGGGCTGCAGCGCTGGTCGACGACGCGTGGAGCTTGGGGGTTGGGGTCTCCATCGGGCCTGAGGCTGTGCAGATCATCGACTGCGGCGTGACGGTCCCCGGCTCGTATGAGGCGGGCCGGCAGATCGTCGAACTCGCGCAGGGGGGGCTGGCGTGCGCGCATGTGGAGACGGTGAGCATCGGTGGCGTGGCCATGCCTCAAATCGTGGTGGAGTCACAGGCACCGTGGCTGTCGGCATACGGCCTGCAGGTGTCGGTGCCGCTGACTGAGGTGAGTGACGCGATTCGCGTCTCGGGTCCCGTGGTGGCATTGTTCCAGGATACGCGTGTGCTGTGGGCGGACGGGCGGCCGAATCCCGGAGACGAAGTGTGCGTGGCGATTGTGGAGACGAATGAGCTCCCGTCGGCTGACGTCGTCGCGGCCATCTCGGAGTCGAGCGGATTCCCTCCAGAGCGTCTGGTGCTCGTGGTGGTCCCGACGCGGAGCGTTGCGGGCTGCACGCAGGTTGCGGGACGGATCAACGAGTGTGTTCTGTTCACCCTCGAGGAGTGCCTCGGCATCCCGTCGACGCGAGTGACGCACCTGATTGGCAGCGCACCGATTGCGCCCCCGTGGACACGCGGCGTGTGCGGCGCGGTGAGTCCGGACGACCTGATCCACTACGCCGGTCGCGCAGTCGTCACCATGCACTGCGATGGAGGGATCGATCCCGATCATGTGGCAAGGAATCTGGCATTCGAATCGGCGCCGATGTGTGGGCAGTCCTTCCGCGAATTGCTCGCCGAGGCAGACGGGGTGTTCGAGGCGATACCGAGGTTGTCGGAACTGAATCGGGTTGCGCAGGTTTCGGTGATCGATCAGGACGGCGGGGCGGTGTACTCCGCAGGGCGTGCCGACGAAGAGCTGGTCGCGGGCTGGATGCGGCAGTTCCCGAAGGATCGGAGGTGCACGCGATGATCCTGATCCAGAACATCGAAGCCGTAGTACGGGATGCCGAACGGGTCGAGCGTGACGTAGACCTCCTGATCGACGGGCACCGAATCGCCCGCATCGGACGCATCGATCCGAACGATCTCCCGGGAGACGTCATTCGAATCGACGGGCGCGGGCGGGCGGCGATCCCCGGTCTGGTGAACGCACACACGCACCTCTACCAGTCGATGCTGAAGGGCAGGCGAGACGACTTGCCGCTCGTCGATTGGTGCGAACAGGTTACGTTCCCGTTTGTGCGCCGCGTTCTCAAACGGGCATGGAATGACGGCGATACGGCGATCGGCGAGTTGTGGTCGATGGTGGGAGCATTCGAGATGCTCCACGCCGGCGTGACGACATTCGTGGACATGGACATGAACGTGGGACACGTCATCCGTGCGTGGCAAGACATTGGGATCCGTGGTGTGGCAGCGATGACGATGGTCGATCAGTGGGTGCCGCCGGAGATCATGCTATCACCCGAGGCGACGCGGGAGGAGACACTCAAGCTGATCGAGCAGTGGCACCGGCCGGGCGACGACAACTCGTTGACAAGTGTGTTTCTCGCGCCGTCCGCGCCGTTCACGTGCAGCGAGGAGCTACTGCAATGGATTGCCGTTCAGTCGGAGACCCACGACCTGGGCGTGCAGACACACGTTTCGGAGACCGTGTGGGAGGTCGAGGAATCACTTCGCCTCCTCGGCACGACCCCGCTGCTGTACTTGGAGCGGTTTGGACTGTTGGAACGGCCGCTGACAGCCGTCCACTGCGTGCATCTCAGCGCCGAGGAGATTGACCTTGCGGCGAAGCACGGCGTGGTCGTGGTGTACAACGCGAAGAGCAACATGAAGCTGGGGAGCGGCGTCGCGCCGATCGTGGCGCTTCGGCGAGCGAACGTGGACGTCGCCTTGGGAACGGATGGGGCGGCGTCGAACGACTTGCTGGATGTGTTCGAGGAGATGCGGTGTGGGCTCCTGCTGCAGAAAGCGGTTCATGGGGATCCGACCGTGCTTGGAGCGCGCGACGCCTTTCGCTTCGCCACGGAGGGCGGTGCGCGCGCGTGTCGCGTCGACGCCGGGACCCTGGATGAGGGCAAGCTGGCCGACGTTGTGCTTGTTGACCTGTCTGGTCCGCACCTGTTCCGGTTGACGGACGAGATCGTTCCCGCACTGGTGTACTGCGCGCGCGGCGGCGACGTGGCTACGGTGATCGTCAATGGCCGTGTCGTACTGCGCGACCGCGTGATCGTGACGGCTGATGAGAAACCGTTGTTGAAAGAGGCGATGAGAGTGGGTGAGCAGTATGGGAAGTGACGTGCGCGCTGCGCTGGCCGCGATAGTCGGCGAGGCGAACGTGAGCGACAAGCTGGCAGACCGCCTGTGCTATTCGCGTGACTGTGGTCCGGATCTCGCGGGAATCCCTGCGGTGATCGTCCGTCCGGAGTCGACGAAAGAGGTGTCGGCGATCGTTTGCTGGGCGAACGACGCGGGGCATCCGCTGTATACGCGTGGACGTGCAACCACGTTCCTGGGAAGCGGCGTCAAAGAGGGGGTTGTCCTTCTCGAAACGACACGGATGAACCGGATCGAAGCCGTAGATCGCGCGGCCGGGACCGTGACCGCGCAGTGCGGGGCGATCTGGCATGCGATCGACGCGGTGCTTCGTCCCGACGGATGGGAGCTTGCCGTACCCGGTGGAGGCGGGCTGTTCTCGTGCACGATCGGTGGGACCGTGGCGGTCAACGCGATTCCGCACGGGGCCACGGAGTACGGAATGACCGGGGATCATGTAATCGCGCTCGAAGTGGTTCTGCCAACGGGGCAGGTGATCGAGACGGGGTCAGCGGCGAACCCCTCGTCCGAAGCGATCGAGCGCAGTGCGAACGGTCCCGACGTCTCCGGCCTGTTCATCGGGTCGTACGGGATCCTGGGGATCATCACCAAAGTGACCTACCGGGTACGCAGGATTCCCGAGACCGAGACGTTCGGGTTCTACGCGTTCGACGACTACCGTGCGGCAATCGATGCAGCGAATGGAATCCAAGCACGAAGCGCTGCAACGTTCATCGTTGGTCTGTTCGGCGGTCCCAAGCCGAACGGAGAGACGGGAGACGCCTTCCTGCATGTGGTCGTCCGGGATCGGACCGTGGCGACGGATGCGCGGATGCGGGAGGCCGAAGCCGTGTGTGTTTCACACGGGGGGCGGGCTCGTCCTGCGGAGGGGACGCGGCGGTACTGGACCGAACACATGTACTCGTGGCTGCGGAATACGGCGCCCGGTCCGTACTACAGCGACCGTCCGTTCTTCTGTCCCGAGGTGGCTGGTTTCGTGTCGACGCAGGGGTTGAAGAACGCGGTGGCGATCTTTCGTGAGATGAGACAGGAGCGGGACGCGGAGTTTGAGCGATATGGGATCCGCGTGAAGGGACTCGACGCGTACTTCTCCCGCAACGGGGCGTACTTGTGGATTGACACGCTGTATGACGAGCGGCGAGAGGATGCATTCCAGTACGGACTCAAGCTGCGCGGTGAGATCGCCGTGCGGATGTTTACGGAGGGGCGGATGAGTCCAGGGGGACTCGGGGCCGGCCTGGCACCGTACATCATGCCGAGGCTAGGAGGAACCTATACGCTGTTACGAACGCTGAAGCGAACGATGGATCCAGAGGGCATCCTCAACCCGGGTCTACTCGTCGGGACGGAGGATGCGCGATGAAGTTGCGCCAATACAGGGATCAGATCTACAGCTGCCTGCGCTGCGGTTTCTGCTTCGATCACGCCGTGGGCGGCGGGGAGAAGATCTGCCCGCCGTACGCAACGTATGGATTCGAGTCCTACGGCGCCAGAGGGAAGATGGCGATTGCGCGAGCACTGATCGACGGGACGGTGGAGGCCGACGCGGACATGGCTGCGCGCGTGTTCGCGTGCACAGAGTGCGGCGCGTGTCAGGAAGAGTGTTTCAAGTACCTACCGCTCTGCGACATCTACGAGGCGATGAAGGAGGATCTGGCTGAGGTGGGGCTGGCTCCACAGGAGCGAACGTCCCTTCTGGAACCACTCGATCAGGACGGAAACCCGTTTGGGAAGCCAGCCGAGAAGCGTATGGCCTGGGTGGAGGGCAGTCGGCGTGTCGGACGACAGGCGGCCGTCGTTTTCTACGCGGGGTGTACGCCGTCCTACATTCGGCGTGGGATCGCGCGGAGCACGTACCAGGTCTTGGAGGCGGCAGGGATTGAGTTCGCATTGCTGGGGGAGGAAGTGTGCTGCGGCCATCCGCAGATCTCGATGGGAAGACCGGATCTTGCGCGAACGCAGATGGAGAAGAACATCGCGCAAATCGAGCAGTCCGGCGCGGACACGGTGGTCTTCGCGTGTCCCGGTTGTCTTGCAACGTTCCGAAATGCAGTTCCGCGGTTGCTTGGACGCTCGCTGTCATTCGAGACCGTCCATGTGACGGAGTTTCTAGTAGCGTCTCCTGACTTCGCAAGGCTCCTGCTGCAGAAGCAATCGGGCGTGGTGACGTACCACGATCCGTGCACGCTCGGACGAGGGCTCGGCGTATTCGATGCGCCCCGGAACCTGGTGGATGCCGTGCCCGGCGTTCGTCTGGTCGAGATGGAACGCACGCGCGAACGGTCCTACTGTTGCGGGAACGGAGCCTTCGTTCGCTATGACCATGAACCGATGGCGATCGAGACGGAGCGGTCTCGTCTTGCGGAGGCCATGCGTACCGGTGCGGATGCCGTGCTCAGCACCTGTCCCGCTTGTCAGATCGGGCTGCTGGACGCGACACGGCGGGAGAAGGCGGCGATCGAGGTGCTCGACGTAGTCGAGTGGATCGCCAAGTCGCTCTAATCGAACGGAAGAGAGGAATCGACGAGTGGACGCGAATCAGCTCGACGAACGGTATCGGGCAATCGCCGAGCGATGGGTGACGAAGAGCGAATCCGGCGTGACGATTCATCCGCTGCGGGCCTCGGTACAGGCGATCGAGAACCTGGGATTGGATGCCACCGAGGCTCGCGGATTGCTTGCGCTCGCGGAAGAGCAGTACGCAGCCAAGCAGTTGGATGACCTGCTGGTGTCGATGGCTCGCATCAATCGTTGCATGGCGGAAGGCCTCGCGACGCTCTGCAAGGACGAGCCGGCGACGTGGGCGGAGTACGCCGGACGGCTCGAATCGATTCCGACAGCCGATGGTCGGCCGATGGACTGGTCGACGTACCGCGACCGCGTCCATGGGGCGTGGCTCGGCAAGTGCATCGGCACGGCCGTGGGCGATCCGGTTGAGGGGTGGACGCGTGAGGCGATCAAGGCTCGACACGGATGGGTGGATCGATACCTCGTACCGCCGAAAACGGAGAACGATGATACCGCCTATCCGATCCTCGTTCTCCACGTGCTGGACGAACATGGAGCATCGTTTCGCAGCGAGGACCTCGGTTTGGAGTGGGTAGCACATCTCCCCTTCGCGTACACCGCAGAGCAGGCAGCGCTCGACAGCCTGAAGGGGGGCGTGCTGCCCCCGAACAGCCGCTGGCAGAGCAACCCGTGTGGCGCGTGGGTCGGCGGTCAGATGAGGGGGGAGGTGCACGGGCTCATCGCTCCGCTTCAGCCTGCGCTTGCAGCGGCGTTCGCGTTCCGGGACGCGGTGATTTCACACTACCGGGAGGGGCTGGAGGGAGCGTGCTACGCCGCTGCGTTGGTGAGCCTTGCGTTCGGTGAACGGGATGTCGAGACGCTGCTGCATCGGGGGCTTGCTGTCGTGCCGGCGTCTTCGCGGATCCGCGCAACGGTCGAGCAGTCGATTGCCTGGTGCCAACGGTACGGGGCGTGGGAGCCGGTGGCAGAGGCGATCGAACGAGAGATGTGTAGATACCACTGGATACACACCCTTCCGAACCTGGCGTGCGTGGTCTGCGGATTGATGCTGGGCGAGGGGGAGTTCGAGCGGTCGATCTTGACCACGTTGGCCTGTGGTCTGGACACAGACTGCACGGCTGGCCAGGTCGGCGCGCTCATGGGAACGGTGTTGGGCGTGCGGGGAATCCCCGAGAAGTGGAGGAAGCCGATCGGCGACACGCTCGATACCTACGTCATTGGGTTCGAACGGATGCCGATCGAGGAGCTTGTGAGGTGGACGGTGGCGTGGGGAGATCGGCTCTCCGGTCGCGATGCAGGAAGCGACTCCGTGACGTGTGGCGGGTGAGGGGGGAAGCGACGTGATCGCAGTGCTGGGCAGCGCGAACATGGATCTGATGATGGATGTCGAAAGGATCCCCGCTGGTGGTGAGACCGTGCATGCTGTTCGCTCGGGGCGGTACCCGGGAGGAAAAGGGGCCAACCAGGCTGTAGCGGCCGCTCGCCTCGGCGAATCCGTGGTATTCTTCGGCAAGGTCGGTCGAGATGCATTCGGCGATCTGTTGCTCAATCACCTTCGTGAGAACGGCGTCGACGTTCAAGGGGTCGAGCGGGCGGAGAGCCTTCCGACGGGCCTGGCGACGGTGTTGGTGGATCCGGATGGAGAGAATGCGATCGTCTGCGCCGCGGGAGCCAACGGTGCGGTGGACGCCGAGTACCTCGACCGGGTCTTCGATCGAATCGCCGCGGCCGATGTCGTTCTCCTGCAATTCGAGATCCCTCTCGAGACGATTGCTCTCCTGCTCCAGAGACTGCCCACCGGTGGGCCGACGGTCATCGTCGACCCGGCGCCCGCGAAAGCTCTGACATCGCTCCCTTTGGGTCGGATCGATGTCCTGACGCCAAATCAGAGCGAGTTGGCTAACCTTACAGGAGAAGCGGACATCATCGCGGGAGCGGAAGTGCTGCGTGCTCGTGGCGTACGGACAGTGATCTGCAAGGCCGGCGATCGCGGTGCGTATTGGGTGGGAGACGGCGTTCGGCACGTCGATGCATTGGCGGTGGAGGCAGTGGATACGACGGCCGCCGGGGATGCATTCAACGGGGCACTGGCGTGCGCCATCCGTGCCAGGCCGATCGAAGAGGCGATTCGCTGGGCGAACGCCGCCGGGGCGCTCGCAGTGACCAGACGTGGAGCGCAGCCGTCCCTGCCAGATCGTTCGGACGTAGAAGAACTGCTTCGCTTCCATTCGTAGCGAAGACGACTGCATAGAAAGAGGCGAAACCCACTGTGACCCGGACTGCCGTAGTCGACGCGTCGAGTGGTCGTGTCCGTGCGGGTGACGTCGGAGAGCGCGAGTCCCGGCGATTCCTCGGTGGTCGAGGGCTCGCTGCCCGCATGCTCTACGCGCTGGCGCCGCCGGAGGCAACGATCTCCGATGCGAACAACGTTTTGATCCTGTCGTCGGGTCCGTTGAACGGGACTCCGTGGCCGGCGGCGGCCCGCTACCATCTGACGTTCCGGTCTCCCCTGACCGGGTTGTACGGATACGCGAACGCCGGGGGGAAGCTGGGGCCGTACTTGGCGCATGCCGGATACGATGCTGTCGCAATCGCGGGGCAAGCGCAGACGCCGGTGACCGTCGTGGTGGGACGTGACGGCATTCGCCTGGAACCGGCAGATGACCTCTGGGGGCGAACGACGTCCGAGACGGAGACGGCCCTACTCAAGAAGTACCCGAACGCGGCGGTCGCCTGCATTGGGCCGGCCGGTGAGCGAGGCGTTTCGTTCGCGAGTGTGATGAACGACGGGGGACGAGCGGCGGCCCGCACGGGCGGCGGTGCGGTGTTTGGCGGCAAGAACGTGAAAGCCGTGGTCGTCGAGCATTGCGAGTCGAGGGGACGCCCGCCCAAGGCGTTCCTCGACCGCTCGAAGGCCGCGACGGAGAAGCTGCTGAACTGTCGATTGCTGGATGATCTGCGTCAGTACGGGACACCCTACTTGACTGCACTGAAGAACGAGATCGGCGACCTGCCGACGCGTAACCACCGAGAAGGACAGGTCCCATTCATCGATCGGATCGACGCACACGCGTTCGAGCCGTATCGCAGGGAGAGGAAAGGCTGCTATGGATGTCCAATCCGATGCGGCCGGATCTCGGCGGTCGATGCTGGGCCGTACCAATGCGTCACGGCGGGCCCGGAGTACGAGACGATCGACTCTCTCGGTCCGCAGTGCGACTGCAGCGACACGGAAGGCATCGTGTACGCGAACATGCTGTGCAACGAACTCGGCCTCGATACGCTGTCGACAGGGGCTACGATTGCGTTCGCAATGGAGTGCCACGAACACGGGCTTCTGTCGGACAAGGAGGTTGACCTCACCTGGGGACGACCCGACGCAGTGATCGAACTCATCCGACGAATCGCGCGGCGAGAAGGGATTGGGGAGCTTCTTGCCGGCGGTGTGCGGCGAGCTGCGAGCGAGCTCGGCCCGGCGGCGCGCGAGTTTGCCATGGAGGTCAAGGGGTTGGAGATTCCCTCGCAGGAGGGGCGCGTGGCGAAGGCGTTCGGGCTGGGTCACGCAACGTCGAATCGCGGGGCCGATCACCTGTACGGGCTTCCTACGATCGATGCCGCAGGGATTCGCGGAGCCGCGGAGGCGTATCTGGCTCACGCGATGCCGTCCGTCTTGGACCCGGACGACGAGCAGTACAAGCCCGACCTTCTCGTCCTGAGCGAGCACTACTGCGCGGTCGCGGACGCCCTCGGCGTATGCAAGTTCAGCACAGTCGAGTCGTGGGCGTTGTATCCGGAGGACCTGGCGGAGGCGTTATCCTCTCTGGGATTCCGTACGAGTCCAACGGAGCTTCTGTGGGCGGGGGAACGGATCGTCAATCTGGAGCGAGTGTACAACGTGCGGATTGGCGCCGGATCCGTTGACGATCGACTCCCGGCGCGGTTTCTCAAGGACCCGCTGATCGTGCGTCACGGAGATCGCGAGGCGGAACATCGACTGTACGACTTCCCGGGAATGCTCGCGCGGTACTACGAACTCCGTGGGTGGACGGAGAACGGCATTCCGACCGCGGAGCGGCTGCGGGCGTTGGATCTCGGCGAGCTTGTGGAGGGCCGGTGACATGACACAGTTGGCCGGATACGCGGGAAGAATGTGCCGGGTCGATCTCTCGGCTGGAACTGTCGAATCTATCGAGATGTCCGCGGAGTGGGCGCGAACGTGGCTCGGCGGAAACGGGTTCGGGGTGAAGCTCCTGTGGGACGAGGTGGGGGTGGACATCGATCCGCTGTCCCCGGAGAACCTTCTGGTGTTTGCCACCGGCCCACTGGTCGGCACGGCGTGGCCGTGCTGCGGACGGACCGAGGCCATCGCCAAGTCCCCGCTCACCGGCATCTACGGTGACTCCAATTGCGGCGGGTACTTCGGACCGGAACTGAAGTTCTCCGGCATCGATGCTCTTGTCATTTGCGGATGCGCGGCGGAGCCTGTCGTCCTGTGGGTGTCCGATGGCATGGTTCGGATCGAGCCAGCCGGCGACCTGTGGGGAATGGATACAGTCGAAACGGAAGCTGCGTTACGCGTACGGAGCCGAGACGAGCGGATCAAGGTTGCCTGCATCGGGCCGGCCGGCGAGAACCTCGTGCCGTATGCCTCGATCCAGGCGACGCCAAACCGCAGCTTCGGTCGAGCCGGGCTGGGCGCGGTCATGGGGTCAAAGCGTCTGAAGGCGATTGCTGCAAGGGGGTCCGAAAGGGTATCGATTGCCCAACCTACTGCGTTTCGAGATCTAGCAGGGGCGATGCATCGGCGGATTCGAGAGAACGAGTTCTTCCCGGAACTCGCTCGCTATGGAACATCCGGTCTTGTCTCGATTGTGAACGAAGTCGGACGCTTCCCCTGGCGCAACTTCCAGGGAGGAGACTACGCGGACGCGGGCAAAATCGATGGCGAGGCGCTTCGAGCGCGGTTCTGGGTTCGCGACGACGGGTGCTTCGGTTGTCCGATCCGGTGCGACAAGGTCTACCGGGTTCCCAACGGCGAGTATGCGGCCGCGGAGTCATCGAGCCTCGAATACGAGACACTGAATGCACTGGGTGCGGGTGTCGACAACTGCAATCTGGCCTCGATCATCGCAGCCAACGAGCGATGCGATCGGCTCGGCCTGGACACGATCTCCACCGGTCGAGCGATCTCGTTTGCCATGGAGTTGCAGCAGCGGGGTCTGCTGGATCAGACCTCAAGATGCGGAATGGATCTGCGTTGGGGAGACCACCGAGTGGTGTTGCAGTTGATCGAGCAGATTGCACGACGCCGGGGACTGGGCGAGCTTCTGTCTCTTGGGGTCCGGCGCGCAGCGAAGGAGATCGGGGGCGAGGCGTCGAAGTACGCGATGGAAGTCAAGGGAATGGAGATCCCCGCGCAAGACGGACGAGCGCAGCAGTCGATGGGGCTGGCCCACATCACGGCGAGCCGGGGAGCAGATCATCTGAAGGCGTTTCCGACAATCGACGAAACGGGGCACCCGAGCGAGGTCCTACGACGGTATGGCGAGGAGTACTTGCCGGAGATGAGCGACCCGCACGCCACGAAGTACAAGCCGTTTCTCGTCAAGGACGGCGAGGACTTCGGTGCCGTTGTGGATTCGGTTGGTGTCTGCAAGTCCGGTGGTACGCATGTCATGGCGGAAATCTACTGGGCGGACATAGCGGGCGGTCTACGATACGCAACCGGACTCGACATCGACGAAGAGGAGCTACGGGCCATCGGCGAGCGGATTGTGAACCTGATGCGGGCGTACAACGCGATCCATGGAATTACCCGGGCCGACGATCGCTTGCCGCGGCGGTTTGTCGAGGACCCGTCGCCCGCTGCAGGAGCGCTGGGGGAGACGGCACACGCGGAGGAAATGCTCGACGAGTACTACGCACTTCGCGGATGGGATCCGGAAAACGGATGGCCGACAGGAGACACGCTGCTCCGACTCGGGCTGACGGATGTCGCGGATCGTCTGGAGGCAGCCGATGGCTGAGCGGATCGTGCGCGGCGGCGGGTTGCTGGTTGGGGTCGACGAACCTCTTCGGTTCGGGTGGGGGGTGTGGATCGCCGACGGGCGGGTTGGCGAAGTCGGGCCAAACGACGAGCTTGCAGCGCGGCACGCGGGCGCGGAGATCCTGAACGCGGAGGAGCTTCTTTTGATGCCGGGATTGATCGACGCGCACTTGCATGCGTACGGACGGCTGGCGCACGGGCTTGTTGCCGATGACCCACCCGACGGGTTCTACCCGTTCCTTGCGGACTACTGGTGGCCCGAGGTGGAAGACCGACTGGACGAAGCGATGATCGAAGCGGCGATGCAGCACGCGTGCTGCCAGATGATCCGAAGCGGAGTCACCGGATTCTGCGATGTGTTGGAAGCGCCGAACGCGCCAGCCGGGGTCCTGGACGTTGAGGCGGACGTAGTCCATGCCGCAGGACTTCGTGCCGTGTTGATGACCGAGGCGTCCGAACGGATCAGTACAGCCCGCGGCGAATGGCTGCTCGAAGAGAACGCTGCGTTCGCTCGCGCACACAGGGACGACACGCGTGTCCGTGGAATGCTCTGTCTACACACCAGTTTCACCTGCTCGGAGTCGTTCGTCCGGCGTGCACGGGGGATGATGGACGATCTCTCGTGCGACCTTCATCTCCACCTTTCGGAGAGCCCTCATGAGCCGGAGACGTGTCGCCGACGCTACGGAACGAGGCCGGTGGACTGGTACGACCGAATGGGCCTTTGGGGGCGCGACGTCCTGGCGTCGCAGGTCGTCTCCGTGACCGACGATGAGTTGGAGACCCTTGCGGGGCGGGGTGTTCGGGTTGCCCACATGCCGCTCTCGAACTGCGAGGTCGGTGGCGGGGTCGCGCCGGTTCCGGGGATGATCGCGCGCGGAATGCGTCCCGGCCTCGGCACGGACGGGTACATCGGAGACCTCTTCGAGGTGATGCGCGGGGCGTTTCTGATCCACAAGGGCGTGTTGCAGTCGCCGAAAGCGATGCCTGCGTCTGCCGTGCTGCACATGGCCACGGACTGGGGTGCCGCAGCAATCGGCCTGGAGAACGTCGGACGACTCGATCCGGGGTACAGCGCGGACCTGATCGGGCTCGACTGCCGGTTTGACACCCCGGTTACGCCGCGAAACGCGCTGGACCAAGTTGTCCTGTTCCGCGGAGCCGGAGACGTGCGGCTGTCGATCGTCGCGGGAGACATCCTTCTCAACGATCGCCGCCTACTCACGATGGATGAGGAACGGGCCCGGGGAGTGTTGGCTGAGCAGGCGAGGCGTCTGTGGCGAGGAGCGGTGCCGCAATGAGTGATCTACGGACGACGGTTGCGGGAATCGCTCTGCGGAACCCGGTGCTTCTCGCGTCGGGGCCTCTGTCGTACGACGGCGCGGCAATCGTGCGGGCGTACGAGGCGGGGGTCGGCGCGGTTGTCACGAAAACGATCTGTCGAGAAGCGGCACGCAACCCGATTCCGCACATCGCTCGGCTCCCGTACGGTCTGTTGAACAGTGAGAAATGGTCCGACGTCGAGCCCAGCGCGTGGATTGATCGAGAGCTTCCGATGGCTGTGGAAGCGGGTGCACGGGTGATCGCGAGTGTGGGGCTCGACCGTGAACAGGTTGAAGAGCTGGCCGGACCGGTCAGCCGCACCGGTGTGGATGCGATCGAGGTGTGTTCATACGACGGGTCGCAGATCGTGCCGATGGTGAGAGTGGCCTGTCGGGGCGCCTCGCATGTACCGATTGTAGCGAAGGTCAGCGCGAACTGGCCGGATGTGTGCACGATTGCGGCTGCCTGTGTCAACGCCGGCGCGAGTGGCATTACGGCGATTGACTCGGTAGGTCCGGCGCTGCGGATCGACGTGGAGACGGCGAGGCCGCTGGTCGCCGGCGGGGGTGGATGGCTCTCGGGTAGCGGTGTTCTCGGAATCGCGCTGCGCGTTGTGTCAGACATTGCTCGCATGGAGGGTAGGACAGCGATCGTGGGGACGGGCGGTGTCGGTTCAGCCGATGAGTGCATCGAGATGCTCATGGCAGGGGCAAGCGCGGTTGGCGTGTGCAGTCACTTCCTGGTGGGCGGGCTGGAGCGGGTCGCAGAGATGGTCGACGGGTTGGGGAAACGCCTGGAAGAACTGGGGTACGTTGAAGTGAGAAGCGTCATCGGAGCAGGGCTGCCGGGACTGGAAGCAAGCCGGCAGCGCGCACAGCCGCTTCCCTGCGACACGGCGAATGCGGTCCAGTTTCGATTGGACAGGACGAGCTGTACGGCGTGCGGTCTGTGCGTACGCGTCTGCCCGTATGGAGCACGGACCACTCCGGATCGTGTGGATAGGGCGCGCTGTCGATTCTGCGGGCTGTGCACGTCGGTGTGTCCGGTGGATGCTCTCCGGTTGCATCGGCCCAGCGACTGCGCGTCGCGCGAAGGAGACGGTACGTGAGTGTCGACCTCGTGATTCGTGGGGGGACCGTCGTCACCGGAGAGGCGATCTACGCCGCCGACGTGGGCGTCGGCGATGGTCGGATCGTAGCGATCGGCGGAACGATGGTCGGACGTCGGGAGATCGACGCGTCCGGTTTGTTGCTCCTGCCGGGGGCAATCGATGCGCACGTACACATGGCGGCACCGGCCGGCAGTGCGACGTCGGTGGACGACTTCGAAACGGGAACGCGCGCAGCTGCCGCCGGTGGGGTGACGACGATCGTGGACTTCACCGTCGCGGCTCCTGGCAGGCGGCTTGCGGAAGACATCGAGATCCGCAAGGCAGAGACTGCGAGTGCGCTCGTCGATGTGGCTCTGCATGCGGAAATCATCGAATGG
>Ga0272442_10002266_pt1 | contig 28194 bp, 27 predicted proteins | sample SSMForm2O_FD_200262 | JGI IMG/M metagenome (GOLD analysis project Ga0272442, IMG submission 200262) | Marine sediment archaeal communities from Little Sippewissett salt marsh, Falmouth, MA, United States - SSM-Form-2O | ecosystem: Environmental > Aquatic > Marine > Wetlands > Sediment ...
CGATACTGTGCCCAGCTGCTGGGCGATGTCATCCGCAGCGATCCTGAGACTCTTACGGACTTCGATCGGGCGGCCAGCCCCGACTGTCTTTACTACAGCGGTCACACTGTGTTCCGGCTGAAACCGCGGGTGTATTCGCGCTGGTACATCGGCGGCGAAGCCCGCCGACAGCGGCATGAACACATTACCGCCGAGATCAGGCGGATAAAGGGCGCATATGAAGCTGACCGACGGCAGCTGAAGGAGACAGTGCGGCGTAGGCAGATGCTGACCGAAGTATTCGGACTGCTCAACCAAGTCAAAGACCTGGCCGATTCCCGCCGGCTCGAGGAACAGTTCGGTGAACACTGCCGAGAGGTGGACCGGCAGATCAGCGAAATAGATATGACGGAAATACAAGAGATGCACGGGCGCATCAAAGCGGCTGACGAGGAACTGGCAAAGCTGAGAAACGAGAAGGCGTTGGCTGATGGAAGGGGCGGCGAACTACGGGGCGAGATCAGCCGACGCGAGGCCGATGCCGCCGGCCTGGAGGTCTCCGAGTCGCATGCTGCTGACGGGCTGGAGGAGTTTTTAAGTGAAAGACGGCACCGGCTGGAGGAGTTCGAGGCCTATTTTCGCGAGAGGCTCAGGGGCGGAGAGTCTGCATCCCTGCAGGAGGTCCGCACACTGCTGGCAAATTACGAGAATGCACGTAAAGGACTTGAAACCCGCCTTAAAGGGGCTGAAGCGGAGCTTCTGAAACTGAAGAGTCGGTTCAATCGGGACTACCGCCTGATGCTCGATGAGACGGCGGAGGGATCACGGCCTTTTCTCGATGTCTTGATGCGTTATCGTGATACCGAGCTGCCGTCATATCGTGAAAAGATTACCCGGGCACGGAGAGAGGCTGAGCGGCAGTTCAAGGAGCACTTCGTTGCTAGAATGAACGAATACATCAACGACGCCAGGGAGAGTTTCTCCGAGATCAACCACACGCTGAAGGAGATTTCCTTTGGTGAAGATCAGTACAGTTTTTCAATTCGTGAGCGGTCGGAGAAACGACAGATTCTGGAAGTGTTTCGCACGGCCATGAAGGTGGAGGAGTACAAAGATACTCTGTTCGAGAGCCTTACCTCGGAGGAGGAGCGGAAGAGCATCGAAGCTCTCTTCGAGGAAATACTGAATAACGATCTTGACTCTCCCCGGGTGCGGGAGATCTGTGATTACCGCACCTACTTTACCTACGATATACATATCCGACATATGCACAGCATTGATAAGAATACCGGCAAGCCCCATGAATCGAATTTATCGAAGGTTCTGCGGGAAAAATCAGGAGGAGAGGCACAGACCCCCTACTATGTAGCCCTGGGGGCCAGTTTTTTCCGCTTTTTTAAAGAGGAGGAAGGAGCAATCCGGCTGGCCCTCTTTGACGAGGCTTTCAACAAGATGGATGACACACGCATCGGGACGGCGCTTACCTTTTTCCGGCGTTTGGGGATGCAGGTAGTAACGGCAGTACCGACGGAAAAAATTGAAACCATTGCCCCGTACTCGGACCAGGTGAACCTTATCTTCCGCCGGAATTTCCAGGCGTATGCCCGTGAATTTTCTCAGGATTCTCCGCATGTGGAGGTGGCGTCGAACGTATGATTTCAAACAGTTCAGATATACGTGCCGCAATTCTTGAACAGTTTTTAGCCGATTACCCGTATTCAGCGCAGATTCGCGGCGGCCGGCCGCTTCGCAAAGGCCGTTGGGAGCAGGTCTTTCCCGCCATTGAGACCGATCCGTATATAAAGGATGATTTTCTGTCCGCAGCTGAAGAGTTGGAGAAACTGGGAATACTGTCGATAAAATGGGCCCGTCACCGTAAAGGCGACCTAATAGAGGCTCTTTATCTCAAGGATCCTGCCCGGTTGTACCAGCTGCTTGATCTGCCTTCCCCGGAGCGTAAGCGTGAGAAGTCATTGGAGCTGTTGGCTGATTATAGTGAAGGATTGAGTCGAGGTGATGTCGAGAGTGAAGACGGGTTTGTGGAGGATCTCATTGCACAAATGCAGACCCGGCTTGAGGCGTTCATCCCAACTCCCTGCAGTGACCCGAAGGACCTGGAAGACCTTCTGACTCTATTGGCTGTCGACCGAAATATAATCACCGAACTGCCGCTGCGTGCCCTCAGTATACATCTCTACAGCGATTCCAAAAGGTTGGAAGCTCTCCTGCCGCAGGCTGATAAATTGACGATGTCAGTATCCGGTGAAAAGCTGACTGACCGCTTTGGGCTTTCCCGGAATTATCCTCAAACCGCGCTGCGGGGAGATGTGGAGGTCATACTGCAGGATGGACAGGTCTGGAAACTCGGAGGTGAACTCCTCATTTTTGGAAAAGAGCTCGTCGATCATTTTGCTCTCATACACGCCGAAGCGCCCATTCTGGTGGTGGAAAATAAAGAGACATTTATGACTCTGCCGTTTGCACAATGCAGGTTCGCCGGCTTGATCTACGGCGGCGGACATCTGAATTCAGCGGCTGTTAAACTCTTACAGTTAGTCGAGCAATCCGGTATTAAGATGTATTATTTCGGTGATCTCGATCCCGACGGCCTTCTGATCTTCCAGCAGGCGGAAAATGCCTTGAATGGAGAGCTCATTCCCTGGCATATGGATACGGCTACATACCTGCGGTACATCAAATATGGTTATAAGCTTTCAAAAGGAAGTCTGTCCCGTCTGTCATACCTGCGTTCGGAATATTTCACCGATCTTGTAGAACTGATGCGTAGGCACGGTCAAGGGATCGAGCAGGAGGTCATAGATCCGATCAGCTCGGACCGTTAAAAGATAAAAATTGTTTCCATCATAAAGCTTCCAGGAATGAACCGGGGCTGAATAGTTGAATATCGGGAAAATCGGCAAAGTCGGACGGGTTCTGGGTTATGATTAATCGGATGTTTTGTACATGCATGAGCGCTATTAAGTTTGCGTCGTGGATCGATACACCGGACAGTTTGCAGTTGCGGATGAGGGAAAGAAGTTCGGAGGTGACGAGTTCGTTCTCCTCGAGAAAGAGCATCCGGCGTTTGAAGGTCTCGATGTTGTGAATGGATTCGTCGGGGGTCAGCCCGAGTCCGTTCAACTCGACCGGGCGGGTGGCAACCACAAGATATTCGCGGATGATTTGACCGGTGATGCAGAGGTGAACTCCGGCAGCTATGGCCTGGGTGAAGATAGTGCGGGCGGCGGTGTGCTCCGGGCGTGAGCGGTCGGTGGCGGTGAGGAGGATGTTAGTATCGACGAGGGCGAGTTCACCGCGCATTGTCGTAATAGTCCTCGCGTTCCCAGGCTTGTTTGTTGCCGCTTGAGACGGTGATGAGGTCGAACTCTTCATCCGTGCCGGCGGCGGGAATTTTGCGCACTGCCTCGGCAATGATGGTTTTGAGTTCCCCCTGCATGGAGCGGTGGTGCATCTCGGCGAGCTTTTTGAGCCGCTGCAGCACCTGCGGATCGATGTCGCGGATGTGTATCGATTTCATACAGGTAGTATAATGCTACCATACAGAATAGTCAAATTTTCTCTCCCATCGAGGAGATGGTGTAGCGAATTCATCGGGAAAAATCAGCCCAGAATGATTGCCAGGTTGAAGGCGGTGATGATCAGGGCCAGGGCGGTGAAGCCCAGGCTGATGAGCTTGTGCTGACGGTCGAATCGCGAGTTAACGTCGTCAAAACGGCGGTTTATGTCATCGAACCGATGATTCATGTCTTCAAAACGCTGGTTGGATGCTTCAAAGCGCTCATCCATCTGTTTCTGCAGTGAAGAGAACCGTTCATCCATCTGCTTCTGCATGGAAGTGAACCGCTCATCCATCTGCTTCTGCATGGCGGTGAACCGTTCGTCCATGCGGCGGAAGCCCTCCTTCATGGAGGCGAGCATCTCCCTGATGCTGCTGCTCAGTTCGCTGTAGCGCCGCTCGTGGAGGTCCTGCTCGACATAGCCGCCGGTGAGCAGGGTGATGTAGCGGTGCAGGGATTTGGGGTTCTTGACTTCGACTGCCGCGGACAGCTCGTCTTCAAGCATTTCGGCCAGATCTTTCATATTCACACTCCTATTATACTATCGGTCTATGTATAAATAAAGTGCGGGAGTCCGAGCTGCTTCAAAACGGACGGATGTGAAGTTGGGTCAGGGTGCGAGGGAGGGGACGGAGGTGAGGGGAAAAACAGGCCGCCCTTATTCCGAAGCGATGCAGTACATCAACTGTTCCCGGAGGTCTTCGATCTCCTTGCTCCAGAAGGCGCTGCTTCCCCAGTGAGGGTGTTCGGTTCTGAAACGGCGGTCGTTGCGCTGGCGGGCCGACCATGCAAGATAGTAGAGCATCCGCATGGCCCTGAGAGGTTCGATCAATTTTTTTTGTGAGTAATCGAAGGGGAGGAAATGCTCGTAGCCTTCAACGACCAGGTTGAACTCCCGGGGGCATTCATCGGCGCGCTCGGGGAGGAGGAGCCAGAGGTCCTGCACGGCCGGGCCGGTCATCATGTCGTCGAAGTCGATCAGCAGGAGCCCTTCTTCGGGCCGTTCGAGGATGTTGCCCCGGTGACAGTCGCCGTGGACCCGCTGCAGCAGGATCCCTTCGAAAAGGGGTTCGATGTGCCGGAGGATTTCCCCGGCCAGGTCGAAGAACTCCTGCTGGTGCTCGGGGTGCACCGCCTCGTCTTCTTCGAGCTCCTGTACGCAGGTCCCGATGACCGGCCCGGGGAGACAGTACTGCCGTTCTACGGCTTCACGCTTCCGGGCCGCGGTGTGCATGCGGCCCGCGAGGGCCCCCAGCCGCAGCCAGTCTTCTTCGCTTTCGGCGTCGAAGTTACGGCCGCCGCGCTTCGGAAAGAGGGCGAAGTAAAAATCCTGCAGGTTCTCGGAATCGGACAACACCTCCACTACTGAAAGGGTGTGCCCGTCAGGGTCGGCGAGGGGAGCGACGGTGGGGATCTCCATCTCCACGCAGTCCCGGATGAAGCTGTGCTCTTCGAGGATCGCCTCCTCGCTCCAGCGCCCGGGACGGTAGAATTTGGCCATGTAGATCCGCCCGTCTTCATCGTGGAGCTCGTAGACCCGGTTGATGTAGCTGTTGTACTGGGTGATGTTCCCGGTCAGATTCAGACCGAAGGCCCCTTCCACCGCGTGCAGCACGAGCTTCGGGGTCAGGTGGTCGAAATCGCCGGGTTTTATATCCTGTATACTGTTCATGCTGCGCGGTGATAGCCGGGGGCTATTCCGTCCGTATCTCCACGGATGCGATGCTGTCGCCCTGCTGTATGGCATCCACCACGTCGGCCCCGGCGCTTACCTTGCCGAAAACGGTGTGCTTTCCGTTCAGGTGGGGCTGGGGACTGTGGGTGATAAAAAACTGACTGCCGTTGGTGTTCGGTCCGGCATTGGCCATGGACAGCACCTTCGCTTCGTGAGTGAGGGGGTTCCCCCTGGTCTCATCCTCGAAGCGGTACCCGGGTCCGCCCCTGCCGGTGCCGGTGGGATCTCCGCTCTGGATCATGAAGTTTTTGATGACCCGGTGAAAAAGGACGCCGTCGTAGAAGGACTGCCCGGCGAGGAAGACGAAGTTGTTCACCGTACGGGGGGCATGTTCGGGATACAGCTGAATTTCTATGTCGCCCTTCGAGGTTTTCAGGACCGCGAAGTACTGCTTGCCGGTATCTATCTTCATTTCCGGGGGATTGTCCCATTGCTGTTTATTCATGCTATCTGCTCCTGTGATATGTCTTTTAGTATGTCGTTCAGGCACTGTACTGTATTCCGCGCTTAATTTCAATGACGGCCTTTCTCCCGGGAAAGAAGAATACCTCCTGTGAGAATGGACTATTTGCTAATAAACACTCCCGAATAGGAGAGCCCGAAATTCAGGGAAAACTCGGGTACGATCTCTGTTATTGCGACCTTGGACGGACGATAGCGTACCGAGACGGAACCGTCGAAATCCCATTTGTCGAACAGGGTCCATGTAATGCCGAGATTCGCCCCGGGACCGCCCTCCAGAGAGCCCTGCATGGTAAATGCGTACCCTGCCCCGCCCCGCAGAGAGATGCTGTCCGATATACGGCGCTCCACTGCGCCGAGGAGCTGCATGTAGGGAAGGGGGTATCCGGAGGGCCAGAAATCCGCCATGAATTTAATAATCACGAAGCCGCGTCTGTCCGGAAAGGACAGGGAAAGCGTCTGCTCCTGGTACCATGGGGCATCTCCCTCGGTCGGCACATTGGGATTGCCCTCGAGTCCCGTTACAGGGGTATAGGGATCGTAGCTATCCAGATTATGGCGGTACCAGATCTGGTTTGACCAGCCGCCGTACAGTCCGTAGACCAGTGAACCGGAGGGATTCCTCCAGAGGAGCCCAGCCGCGGCGGCGAAGAAGAGATCCTCGAACTCCACGTGATGGGTCTTGCTGTCCGAAGCGACAGTGTACTTACCGCTGCTATAGGCGCCGGTCCCGGATATACCGAAGGATAGGCCCTGATTCAGGGCCCAGCCGAAGCTGGCGATTCCTCCGTAGTAGCTGGGAGATATGTAGTTCTCGCTTACTTCGTTGTACACCTGAAATACTGAATTGATCTGGGATGTGAACAATTCGAGTCCCCACCCGTAGGAGCTGCCGAGGGGGGCCCGGTACCCAAGGGCGGTGCGGTAGTCGCTCTCTCTCACGCCGTACTCGTACGGATACGTATCGCTCAGGGGATACTTCTTGTCGCTGTTGGGCGGCCAGTCCCGGCCTCCGAGGAAACCGGCCCCCACCATCGCGGAACCGGTATTCATATAGAGTACATCGGATTTCAATCTCGGGAGGGCCGCGGGGTTCTCGAGGGGGAAATACGGGGCAGCTACTACCTTGAAACGGGAGGTATAGACGGCAAGAAGCTGAAGGTAGTACCTGACAGCGGGGTTCTTCGAATCGATCCGCTTCACGCGGTCCAGCCGCTTCTCGGCTTCCGCTACGTCCTCGCGGTCATAGGCGTCTACCACTGCAGAGAATTCGGTCAGAACCTCTCTGCCTTCTTCTTCGGTGACCGCTGGAGCGGGAACAGCAGGCCGCTGTTCGTCAGTCAGACCGAGCGCAACGATGATACCTTCGGCAATGGTATCGGTGATTCTGCTGTAGTCCTGAGGAGGTCCTTCCACCCGGCTGGTTCCGACGATCTCTCCTGTCTCTGCGTCGATCAGGGTCCAGGTGATGACCAGCTGACCCATCATATCGAAGATCTCGCCCCGCACCAGGTAGCGCACCGTCAGGAGCCGGCCTAATTCGAGGGAGGTGGTCTCGTCGGTCAGTCCGGTGAGGCCGATTTTCTGCTCCTCCATGATGGTATTTCTCATGCGCCGGTCGACGAGACGGATTCCCGGATGACCGGATATCTCTACCGCCACGAACTCGGTGAAGCCCTTGCCAAGATACTGATAGTCCGGACGCTCCGACTGTACCGTGAAATCGAGGACCGCCACTCTCTTCTCTTCATCCGCAGCGAGGTCCGTGACGGACAGGGACAGGGACAGGAAAAAGATTGCATGAAAAAGGATAAGAAAAAGGTGTCTGGAACGCATACCCACCTCCAGAGACTGGTAATAGCCAATAGTAAACCTGGGGTAATAACCTGTAAAGGATTTTTAACGCTCCGAAGAAAGGGGAAGGTCAAACCCGCCACAGGGTGAAAACCGGCCCCTTCTCACCTTCCACGGGATCCCGGGAGGGGAGGGGAACGGATTTGATATTGGAGAGGACGTGGGGACGTTCGCCGGGGTAGCCGTAGTTCATGTCGGGGTACTGACCCTCGGGGTAGGCGCCGACGACCCGGAAGTCCGGGGACTGCCCGAGGTTTTTGTGGCCGGTACCGGCGGGCAGGAGCAGGATATCTCCGGCCTGGATGCGGAAGGTGTCGCCTGATTCGCCTCCTATGAGGGCATCGGCCCAGCCGCTGCAGATTCCGAGGACTTCGTGAGCGGTGCTGTGGTAGTGGTGGTATTTGAAGAGGCCGTTGCGCCAGGAGCCGCCCCAGTGGTTGCGATGGAAGAGGTCTTCGTAGCTTTCGGGACGCAGGGCTTCATCTTCGGTGAACACGACCCGGTAGATGATGACCGGGAGCCCGGCATTGTTGGGAATGGTACCGTCGTCGGTGTAGGTGCGCTCGATTATTTCCATGGGCTCTTCCTTCATCTAAAAAAATAGTCAAAACGGGGACGGAAGGCAAATTGTATACGGAAGGGGCAGCGCCGGCAGCGGCGCGCCAGGGATTGGAGGGGCGCGGAGCGGACCCCGCAGGGGCCGGTAAGGAGCTTGTTGAAAAAATTGTTCGGCGGCGGTGTAAAGGCTTGTAAGGGAGGTGCCGGCCCCGAGGAGGCCGGAGCGGCAGCGGAGCCCCGGAAAGCCCGGTCCCGCCCCGGGGGCGGGTGCCGGACTTGAGTGCAGGTGTGTGAACGCAGGGCCGGGCTTGCGAAGGGGAGGGGTGCAGGCCGGGTGATTTGCTTCCCCCGGGGCGGGAGGCGCCCGGAGAAAGAAAGGGAATGCTTGCGCGGGGCTGGGTTTTTGAGTAGGCTTAGGCCATGAGTACATCGATTGTTTCCTGGAACGTGAACGGAATACGGGCGGCCGAGAAGAAGGGGTTGCTCGAATATATGGCGGGAGAGGCTGCGGACATCGTGTGTCTGCAGGAGACCAAGGCGAAGCCTGAGCAGCTGAGTGAAGAACTGAAGGCGCCGGATGGGTACCGGAGCTACTTCAGTTCGGCGGTGAAGGCGGGCTACTCGGGTGTGGCGGTCTATTCCCGTGAGGAGCCCCTGTCGGTGGAACGCCTGGGGATCGCCGAATTCGACGACGAGGGACGGGCGCTGGTGGTGGAATATCCGGACTTCGTGCTGATCAACGGGTATTTTCCCAACAGTCAGGATGCCGGGGCGCGGCTTGACTACAAGCTCGGCTACTGCGACGCGGTCCTGGACGTGTGTAACGGTCTGGTGGGGGCGGGTAAAAATGTGGTGGTCTGCGGGGATTATAATATCGCCCACAAGCCGATCGACCTGGCCCGGCCGAAGGAGAACGAGGGGAATGCCGGGTACCTGCCGGAGGAGCGGGCCTGGATGACGAAGTACCTCGATGCCGGTTATGTGGATACATTTCGTATGTTTAACCAGGAGGGGGGCAACTATACCTGGTGGTCCTACCGGACCCGGGGCAGGGAGCGGAATGTCGGCTGGCGGCTGGATTATTTCTGTGTGAACGAGGGTTTTTCCGGCCGCGTGGAGAGCTCGGAGATCCGCTCGGAGGTGATGGGTTCGGACCACTGCCCGGTGGTGTTGAACTTGAAGTGACGCGCTTGGCTTGGCCTGCAATCGGACGGGGCTTAGCTGGTGCTGAGCGTGGTTTAGTTGGGGGCTGGCTTGTGCTACGCTTAGGCTCTCCTGAGCTGGCCGGGGCTGAGACGGGCCTGCACGGTTGTGTAAATATTGTCGTGATAAGTCCGTGCGTGACTGCGAAGGAGGCGGCTGCCGGCGCGGAATTGCCGCGGCGGTCTCCTCTGCGGACAGGGGCGCTAAAAATCTTGACTCGGACCCGATCAATTCATACTTTTTTAATCATGAAAGCGGAATATGACAGAAACAAAAGAGGACTGCTCCAGGGTCTCGAGGGTGGCAAGGGCGGCGCAGGTGATACGGGCGGCGCGGATGGCAAGGATGACTCGGGCGGCAAGGCTTCGAGGGCAGCTGTAGGCAAGGATGACTCGGGCGGCAAGGCTTCGAGGGCAGCTGCAGGCAGGGTTTCGAAGGTTTCTTCGAGGGCGGCTTTCGGAGCTGCTTCAGCCAGGGTTTCGGCCGCGGCGGTAATGATGATTATGATCCTGCTGACGGTCCTGTTGGGGCTGGCCGGATGCCGCCAGGAAGAGGTTGCCGAGCCGTTCGAGCCGACGGAATCGCACATGGCGTACCGTGAGGGACTGGAGAAGATGGACCTGGCCGACACGGAGCTGGGACGACGATGGATCACGGCGGCGGAAGAAGCTTTCGGACAGGCTGTGGAGATCGAGATGCCTTTCAAGGAGGACCTCTTCTTTGATCCCGCTGATCCGGAGGCCCAGGGATACCTTTTCACTGCAGAGCGGGGACGCAGTATCCGTATTACCATCGAGCGCGGGGACGAAGCTGATCTGCGGCTTTTCGCTGATCTGTTCCGTCTTGATTCGGAAGGATTCGAGCCGGAGGAGCAGGTGGCCAGCTACTCAAGGGAGGAGGATGCCCTGGTGTTCGAACCCCGCCGTGATAACCGCTATGTTCTGAGGATCCAGCCTGAGCTCCTGCGGGGCGGGATGTTTACCGTTACGATTATAGAGGAACCGGTGCTTGCCTTTCCTGTGGAAGGGAAATCCATGGTGGATATACAGAGTTTTTTCGGTGATCCCCGGGACGGCGGCCGCCGGAGACACGAGGGGGTCGACGTGTTTGCGCCGCGGGGCACCAATGTCCTTGCAGTGACCGATGGAGTGGTCCGAAGAGTGGGGACCAGAGATCTGGGCGGAAACATCGTTCTACTCTGGGATGAAAGACGTAATCTGCACTACTACTATGCTCACCTCGACGCACAGTATGTGGTAAGCGGTCAGCGTGTGTCGGTTGGAGATCCACTCGGGGCGGTTGGAAATACTGGCAATGCAATTACCACTCCGCCGCATCTGCATTTCGGAGTCTATGAACCGCGCTTTCGTGCAGTCGATCCGTGGAATTTTATAAAACCCGGCCGCGGTGCTCCCGATGAACCTGTGAAGCTGGATGGTGCAGAGGGGTCCTTCGTCCGCACCGTGGCCGAAGTCCCTTCGGATGATCCGCGGGAAGCTGTTCCTGCAGGGACAATCCTCAGGGTCCGGGGGATCGGTCCCGAGACGGTCCGGGCAATACTTCCGCACGAGAATAGAATAATTGAAGTTAGCTATCCGGTTATCGAGCCTGCAGGATCGATCGACCGTACGGCGGGACCCGGGACTGAGATCGGCTCATCCGTCGATCCGCTCGATCCCTTCCTCTATTCGGCGCCTGAGCCGCGGGGGGAACGGATCGCTCAGCTCCAGCCGTCGGATTCTGTATCCCTGCTGGGTACCAGCGGAAGTTTCCTCTTTGTCGAAACGCCTGCTGGTGTCAGAGGCTGGATGCGCCGGATGTGAGAGCTTTTACTGTCACGCCTGGTCGCTGATGGGAGTCCGATTCGCCCGAATCTTACTCAGGCTGTTTATTGCCGAAGTTCAATCTGTTCTTCAGACCGGACGGCGATCATCCTTTGTAAGGGCTTTTCAGTCAGGCCGTTCGATGTCGCCGGTTTCTATTATGGGAAAAGTAAGTTCCACGGTGGTTCCCCGGCCCCTCGAAATGATCAGCTTACCCTGAAGCTGTTGGGCAAGGATGTGTGCCAGCTGGAGCCCCAGAGATGGAGTGGTGTCGGGAGTGATTGCTTCAGGTATGCCTACCCCGTCATCGCTGAGGGTGAGATGGCAGCTTGAGTTGTCAATGAGGTCCATTTTAACCGTAATGTTTCCCTGGGATCGTCCAGGAAATGCATGGATGATGGCATTGGTAAGCAGTTCATTGAGCAGCATCCCCAGAGGGACCGCCTGGTTGACGGTGAGATAGATATTCCGTACTTCAATGTTGAGGTCTATTTTCGTCTTCGTCGTGTAGAGATTCACCAGTTCTCTGCCTATCTTTCGGATGTACACGTCAAAGTCGATGTGAGAGAAGTCCTCCGACTGGTAAAGATTTTCATGAACCAGGGACATGGAATGGACCCTGCTCTGACTGATCTGGAGAGCGTTCCTGGCCTGTTCAACTGTATCGATCTGGTCTGACTGGAGGTTGAGCAGGCTGGCTACGATGTTGAGATTGTTCTTGACGCGGTGATGGATTTCCATCAGGAGAATTTCTTTTTCCTTCAGTGAGCGGCGGATCCGTTCCTCCGCTTCTTTTCGTTCCGCCAGTTCTTTCTGGACCTCCGTGAACAGACGGGCGTTCTCCAGGGCCACTCCCGCTGAAAGGACGAAGGGTTCGATGGTCCGCATGGTTTGTTCGGAAAATATTCCCGTATCCTTACCGTAGAAGCTGACCAGGCCTATGGTGGTGTCGCGGACTTTTATCGGCATGGCGAGGTAGGAACGGACCCATGTGGTGGCATCGAAATGCACCCAGATCGGATTCTCCCTGGTATCGCCGATTACTACAGGCTGGTTGGTCTCTTTGAGCACCTGAACACTCTTCGTCTCCGGATGATTGTATATATACTGCATCTGCTCGATGGTCGTGAAAAACGGTTCTATCCCCTTGTGCCTCACCACCCGGATGGTGCCGCTCTCCAGGAGCCCCACCGTTACCGCAGTATACGGGACTGCCTTCTGAGATTCGTTCAGGATAATATCAAGGATCTTGTCCCGGTCCATGGTTGATGTCAATGCGAGAGTTGTCGCCCGCAGGCTGTCGGCGAGCTGCAGCATCTTCAGGTAATCCTGCTCGCGTTTCTTCCGTTCGGTTATGTCGACGATGCCGATGAGGACGTTTGAGTAGTCGCTGGAATCACCGCTCTCCGGGATGGTTATCCGCAGCAGGAGATCCATCCGTTCTCCGGTGATTTTTCTGCCGACGGTCTCGCCTTCGTAGTGACGGGCTCCGTTTGCGATAGCGGCCATCTCCTCGATGAAGTTGGGTGCAGCCTCAGCTACGAAAATGCGGTCGAGGGAGCCGAGCAGCTCCTCTTTGTCGCTGGCGTTGTACAGCTTGACGGTAGCCGGGTTGATGTCGATAACTTTCAGTTTGCGGACTATATTTTTGAGGATGTCGGTATGCTCTGCGAGATACGATCGGATGTCTTCGATTCCCTTTTTCTTGAGTTTCTCCAGTTCAGCGTAGACTTCAGAATAATCTTCCTCCCAGATTGAGATGTAGGAGTAGTCGAAGATCATTCGGTATCGGTGTTCGCTTTTCTTTATTCTTTCGAGTTCGCCGAAAAGGCCGGTGTTCTCTTCTTCAAGTGATTCGATCCGTGTTTCGAGGGCTTCAATACGCTTGAGCAGCTCGGATTTTGAGAGGTTTTCGTACATCATCTGTCTGTATCATCATAGACATTTTATCAGTCCCGTGTAAAGCGCGCCGGGGAGGTCAGAGTCGTCCTGGTCAGCACTGTGCACCACACTGGTCACGTTGCACCGGCCTGCTTGGATCAACTTGACACTGGCAGTGGTGTTGCCTATTCTTTTGAGCACTATGAGTGCTGCCCGTTCTACGGCTATCAAGCCCCTCACTGCGGATATGGAGAGAAGAATACAGCGCAACCCGCTGCTCCACATAGACACCTTTATCATCCCGTCGCCCTACATCCAGGAGCGGGATATCGAGAAGGATTACTCACACAGCTACGTGTGGATCGAGGAGGGAGAAATCCTCGGATATCTGCTGGTCTATTCAGATATCCGGAGACAGCATTTCAATATCTACAAGCTGGTAACCAGCCCTTTTGCACGGGGCAGGGGTATCGGTACGCTGTTCATAGAACATCTGGCGAATACGATACCCGAGGGTGCAACTGTGTACCTCTACCTGTGGGAAAAGCAGACCGACACCCTCGATTTTTTCCAGAACAAGGGCTTCAATCTGGGCAGGACAATCGTCTATCGCAACCTGGTCTACTACCACATGAGCGCACAGCGCGAAGACATTCTCTGCGATGAGACACTGCAGGGCGGCGGTGAATATCTTCTCAGCGAAGAGATCGGGAGGACCCGTCACGATGCCCGGAAGACGGTCCGGCTCCTGTCGCATATGGTAGACATGCTGTCGATCGAGAACTGCGGAAAAATCATCGAAGATATCAACCGTGAGACCACTACCCTCATCAATGTGCTGAATGCCTTCCGTGATACCATGAACCGTCTTCACGAGGTCAATCTCAAGGAGCTGATTCTCGAACGGATCATCCCCTACGTTGAAGCTTCTTCAGTGAGCTGCGAATTACGCCTGATCCTGGATACCCCCTCTTCCCTCGTCCTGGGATATTACGTCAACTTCGGAAGGGCCCTGGTGAATATCGTATCCAACTCCCTCGAGGCGATACAGGAGAAGGGCGAGAGAGGGCTTCTGGAAATAGAGATGCGTGAGCAGGAGGACCGTATCGTATTGGTGATCAGGGACAACGGAAACGGGATCCCTGCAGACCTCCTGAAGCTCGGCGAGGACGGGATCCCTATGTTCGTGGGCAGGACTACCAAGAACCGTAAGGAGGGAGAGGGGCTTGGATCGGTACAGATTTTTTCCACTTTCGGAGCGGAAAACATCAAAGTGCGGAGTGAAACAGGAATAGGCACCGAGTGGATAATCCGATTCGAGAAACCCAGCAAAGGGATGGACAAGGGTTTCGTCCGTCTGGAGCGGAGATTCAACGAATTCAAAAAACTCACCGAGAGTGTCCGGATTACGGCAGACAGCTCCCGTAACGATGTCATTACCTACATCTGGCAGATGCGCAAGATGGAAATATTTCTCTTCGACCTGATTCTCAATTTCGGTAAATACCACAACATCCGGGTTATATACCGGACTATTCTCAGTTTTTTCATGGGCCAGATGCGTACCCGTGCTGTCCGGTCCGAGATCAATTCATACCGCAGCGATTACCCTCAGCTCAAATCCTGGCTGCTCGATATCACCTTTGAGCTGAAGCACCGGCTTGATCACTTCAGACAGGCGGTTGATGAGAGTGAATACACGGGGGCCCTCTTCAAGAGCTACGGTCAGGCTATCGAGAATGTGATCATCTTCACCCTCGACCCGGAGAGCGGCAGGTTCCTGTCCACCGACCGTAAGCTGGCCGAACACCTCGATCTGGCCGCATATCTGGGAAAAGACAAACAGTCTCTGCTGAGAGGGGAGTTCATCGGTGACATGAACAACCACAACCAGCCGATCTTCCTTGGGGTCTGGAGTGTAGTCTCCGACGCCGACCTTCTCGAAAAACTCCGGCTCATCCGGCAGGGAGTGAAAAAACTCATACAGATAGGGATTCACCGGGAGAAGAAGCTCTCCTTCTATCAGACGACCTATATTCAGCACAGCAGGGATATCGACAGTGATGCGACGACCACTTTCGGAGAATTTTCCGGTCTCGATGATGAGGGATTACTGAAATACACCCGACAGGCGGACGACGAGCTGCAGGGGATGCTGAGTATACAGGACTGAGAAAAGGGTGAGGTACGAATGAAGAGGGCAGGTTCGAGAAGAAGATCAGCTGTCGTGATAGCATGGCTGACGGCGGCTGTCTGGACTTTTCCGGTTTTAGCAGATGCGGTCTCTCCCGATCATCTCCGGACCGAACCGCTGCAGGCATTCAACCTTCACCCTGTTTACATGCCCTGTATGCAACTCCTGCCGATGTCTCCCAGGCTGCAGCCGGGCGGCATCGTGCAATGGTCGGTGCTGGCAAGCTACGGTAACAACTTTTTTCTCGATCCTGTGGACGGGGGCAGCTCGCTGGTGGATGCAGACCTGGATTCGGAGGCCCTCAGTACCGGTATTCAGCTGAAATGGGGGATCGGGAACCGTTTCGAATTCGATGCGATGCTGTACGGCTCTGTGCACTACGGCGGCTTTCTGGATTCCCCTATCGAGGGGTATCATAGGCTGTTCGGATTCCCCAATGCCGGCCGAGAATTGCGTGGTCAGGGGAGGACCTGTTTTTTTCTGGAAAATAACGGCGGTATAGTGCTGGATGAAGAGGGAAGCCGCGGATCGGCGGCGCTGTCGGTAGAACCGAGATACCAGCTGCGGAAAAATGCTGTCTGGATGGGCGGAACGTGGGACCTCGCGGCGGGTCTGCCGGTAAAGCTGCCGCTGACTATAAAAAAGCACGATCTCGACGGGACCGGCATCGATGCCGGAGTACGTCTGTTCGCGGGATACGCGCTGCGGCGGGTCAGTCTGTCCGCGTCGATTGGATTGATATATCTGAGCCGGCCGGAGTTTACCGCCGACGATCAGTTCTCCCCGGTGGCGGTTCCGTTTTTCTTCAGCGCCGGCTGGCAGGCGGGCAGCCGGCTGGTCCTGCTCTGTACGGTGCAGGGGACAACGAGTCCATTTTCTCTCGATTACGACAGGACGGACCGTTTTACCGCCGTAGTGAATGTCGGGGCCCGGATACGATACGGTTCAAAGGGAGCTCTTCAGATGAGCTTCAGCGAAGAGTTTTTAACCTTCGCTTCCACCGATATTGGATTCAACGTCGGGTGGAGTACCCTCATCGATATGTAATCGGGAGAGGACCGCAGCTTTAGGTGCTGCCTGGGGCTGAGTGCGCTAACCGGCTGCTCCAACGGATCTTATTGTCTACCGCCCAAGGTTCTCCAGGTCCGGGACATGTCGGCGTCTCCTGGAGAGAGGAGCGGTCATCTTGTCCACCGCTTCGGCGAGGGTGTATGAGGACCCCGAAGCCATCTTCATTGCAGCCCTCAGGATGGGTTCGATTTTATCTCCGGGGAACCGCCGGGCTTCCAGATTCTCGATCTGGCAGAGAATTTCAGGGTAGTGAAACGGCGTCGAAAATGATAGCTGTCTGGCGAGCTGTGTATTACGGTTCATTACGGCCTCCTTTCGGTACCATCATTGTACCGGTGTAAATAATATAATAAGAGGCATAAATATTATCAAATATATCAGGAATACGCCGGATAGAGGCCGGAAAGGGGCAGCATAGAGGTCTCATGGGCCGGGTAGAGGCGGGAAAGGGGCCGCATAGAGGTCTCATGGGCCGGATAGAGGCGGGAAAGGGGCCGGGTAGAGGCCGGATACAGGCCGAATAGGTGCCTGATATAGGCCGCGGCGCGCGGAATTTGCCGCGGTCGGGAAAAACCTACTCCCTGTCGGCAGCGACGTCGCACTCCCTGCCGCCGCAAATAGCGAGCAGGTGGTCGTACCGAATGGGCACACCGGACGCATCCGTTCCGGCGGCGGGGTACACGACCGGGTATTCCTTCAGACTCAGGTCAACGTAGATTTCGATGTTGTCCACGCCGAAGGGGCACACACTTCCTGGAAGGAAACCGGTCACCTCCCTGGTCTCGTCAGCTCCGGTCATGCTGTGTTTAACTCCGGTGAATCGCTTGATCTTGCCGTTGGAAATCTTGCGGTCCCCTGCGAGCAGGAACATCCGGTACACGCTGTCCTTGCCGCGCATGAGGATGGATTTTGCGATCTGGCCGACCGCAACTCCGATCTGCTCGGCGGCCATCTCCGATGTAGGGGTCGAACCGGGTTCGAACTCGAGGGCCTTGAGTGAATGTTCTTCGAGGATGGTACGTATGCTGTCAGGTATCATGGATCTATTTTCTGCCTTTCCGGGAGCGGGTCTTCCCGTAGCTCCCTCTCCAGATTTTGCCGCGTTTGCTTCTTCTGTCTCCCTTGCCCATGGGTTTCCTCCACTACAGAGAATATACGCTCTAGTATAGTAAATTCCGTCCGCACTTGTGTAAAGGGGTACAACAATTTAGGATTGAGAGAGGGAGGATAACTACAGCGTTATGGATGCAATGGAGTGTATTTTTTCCAGGACCAGCGTACGGATTTTTGAGAAACAGGACATCGAGGACGATGTAATTACCGGGATACTGAAAGCAGGAATGTCGGCCCCTTCGGCCGTCAATATGCAGCCCTGGATGTTCGTCGTCGTAAAGGAAAGGGCCCTCCTGGAAAAACTGGCCGACAGGTTGCCCTATACGAAGATGGCTGCCCAGTCTGCGTTAGCGGTAGTGGTCTGCGGCGACTTGAGGAAGACCATAGATCAGCGGGAGCAGGAATACTGGATAGAGGACTGCTCGGCAGCTACGCAGAACATCCTGCTGGCGGCACATGCCCTCGGGCTCGGAGCGGTATGGACTGCCGTCTATCCGGTACCCGAGAGGGTCAATACCGTCCTTTCGACCCTGGAGCTCCCCGAATACCTTGTGCCGCTCAATGTGCTCCCGATCGGTTATCCCAAAACAGCGGGAAGCCCGAAGGATAAGTGGGACCCGGAAAAGATAATCTGGAAGTAAGGATAAGTTGAGAGATCAGTTTATCGAGGGTTTGTACCCTGTCTCGGCGGCTACCCAGTAGAGTCCGCCTTTCTTGTAGAGGGCCTGTTTCCAGGATTTTCCCGGTTCATCGGAGAAAACGAGGTCTGAAACGGCCCGGATGACCACCCAATCGCCGCGCTGCAGCTCGGTCTCGAGCTGTCCGGAGGCCCAGCCCGCATAACCGGCGAAAAAGCGGATTGACGGAACCTGTGTTTCCGGTGTCTCCAGTAGTCTGTTGAAGTTCGAACGCAGTACTTCGAAGTCGGGTTCGAACACGATGTTTTCGGCAGCCTCGATGGCCCCGTCGCTCTTTACATTTCCAGGAAAACCCGTGTGCAGCGCGAAGAGGTAGTTCTGTTCGACGGGGCCGCCGATATAGACCGGGTAACTGCTGAAGCTCGTCTCGGTCAGGTCTTCCGACAGGTCCGAAAGAGTGGCGTTGCTGGGACGATTGGTGATCAGCCCCATAGAGCCGTTCTCATCATGGTTGAGCAGCAGTACTACGGTTCGGAAGAAATTGGGGTCTTTCAGCTCGGTCTCGGAGATGAGCATGTATCCTGCCAGGTATTCCGGCAAGTCTTCCGGCTGAATCGGCGGCGGCAGTTGGAATTTCTTAAACCCAGTCATGACTACACTATACGAGGTGGACGGTTTTTTTCCAAGGGTGCAATAATGGAAAATTATTCTTATTTATAGTTGATGCAGTCCGCAGTGTGTTATTATCTTCGTAAGGAAGACAATCGTTTTACTATGGTCGAAATCCCGCCTTTGACTTTTTTATAGTGAACACGTAAGATGTCTGAATCAATACTTATCCAATTGGAGTGTAGAATGAGCGTACGAAAACTACTGAACATTTTCACGGTTTTTCTTGTTATTTTTTTCCTGTCCACCGCAATTGTGTTTGCGGGGGGCAAACAGGAGAAGCCTGAAGATACGCAGAAGAGCGAACAGGAGAGTGTAAAAAGTTCCGATCAGAGCACAGAGAGCGATGCAGATACCCGGGAGAGCACTGAAAAGGGCACTCCCATTCAGAATAGCGGTACTCTTCCGGCGGCCACGGTCAACGGAGAGCCCATCAGCCAGGACGATTTCGAGAAGCTCCTGGGATTCCTCCGCTTCCAGTACATGCAGCAGGGCATGCAGATTCAGGGCCCGCAGCTCGAGCAGCTGAAGCAGGCTGTTCTGGAGAGTCTCATCGATGATGAGTTGATGTACCAGATCGCGCTGGAAGAGGGGTATTCTCCTTCCGAGGAAGAGATCAATCAGGCTGTCGAGTCCACCAAAGGGCAGTTCGAAAATGAAGAAGCTTATCAGAATGCCCTCAAGCAGGAGGGGATGAATGAAGAACAGCTCAGGCAGACCCTTGCCGAGAAGCTGACCAGGGACAAATACGAGCAGGAACAATTCGTCGACACCGTGAGTATCGGTGAAGATGAAGCACGGTCCTTTTACGATGAGAACCCGCAGCAGTTTACCCAGCCCTTCCAGTTCCGTTCGAGCCACATCCTGATCCAGCTATCCGAGGATGCCACCGAGGAGGAGAAGAAGGCTGCCATGGATAAGATCGAAGCGGCCAGAAGCAGGATTGAAGACGGCGAAGAGTTCAGCGAAGTTGCCCGGGATGTTTCGGAGGGACCCAGCAGTTCCAACGGCGGAGATCTCAACTACCATCAGAGGGGAGAGTTCGTACCCGAATTCGAAGAGGCCGCGCTGGCCCTCGAGATCGGAGAGATCAGCGATATTGTCGAGACCCAGTTCGGGTATCACATTATCAAGCTCACCGACCGGAGAGACGAGCAGACCGTTGCATTCCAGGAGGTGAAGGCTCAGATAGAGGATTACCTGCTGAGGGTGAAAGCCCAGGAAAAGCGCAACAGTTTCCTCCAGGAGCGGAAGCCGGGTGCGGATATTACCCGCAATGCCCTGAACGGCTGATACTATCGGGCGTAAACTACAGACTTCCACAAACATGGGCGGTCCGCGCTTATTCGGGCCGCCCTTTTTTCTTGCCTTTTCACGGAAATGCTGTTATTTTTTCAACAAATAGAAAAACATATATAGTCTTATCTATATAATATGAATATGAAAGGAGATACTATGGCTGAACATCTTACCAAAGAGACATTTCTGGAGAAGATATTCGACTATGAAAACAACACCGAATGGCAGTACCGGGGAGAGCTTCCCGCGGTGATCGACTTCTATGCAGACTGGTGCGGTCCGTGCAAGATGGTGGCGCCGATCATCGAAGAGCTTTCACAGGAGTACGACGGAAAGGTGAATTTCTACAAGATCGATACCGAGGAGCAGCAGGAACTCGCGGCGGCCTTCGGGATTCAAAGCATACCTTCCCTGCTGTTCATACCCGTCAACGGCAAACCGCAGATGGCCGCGGGTGCCCTTCCGAAGGACACCTTCAAGGAAGTTATCGACAGCGAACTGCTGAGTTGAGTAGAGATTGACCGTCCACGCGGTACGCGCAGCGTGTCTTTCGGTTAAGGGCTAAAACCGGGGCAGGGGTAACCGCGGCGGCTGAGAGAGACCGGTGTTCCATTACGGGATGCCGGTTTTTTTTCGGCCGTGCCCGCGGGAGAGTCCGGGAAGAAACGGGTGTGCAGGCTGGAAAGGATGCCGGACATGCGAATGACCGGACGCCGTACTATTTCAGCCGAACAGTGCCGGTTCACTTGTAGAGCAGGGGATGAATCAGGTCCTTCAGGGGCGGCATCTCGACACCGACGATGGTGTGGATGATACCGCCGGTCAGCATCGTCAAAATGATGTCGGCATACAGACGGGTGTCCATCTGCGTGCCGAAGACGGCATCGAGTCCTTCCTTGAGCATGGCCTTCCAGCGTGCGTAGGCGGCCCGAATTTTATCGATCAGGGCAGGATGATGGGTTATCGCTTCATGGATGAGATAGATATGCAGCTTGCCACGGGTCTGTGCGTCGAAGATGGTCTTGAAGACCGTTTCCAGAACGTTCTCAGGCGCTGTTTCCTGATCAATTGATTTAGCCCATTCGAGAAGACCTTCGGTCAATTCCTGCATGTAGGCGTCAGTAACGTCGAAGATCAGGTCCGCTTTGGTAGAATAATAGTAGTAGAGCGTCCCCTTGCTGATCTTCAGGGAGCGGGCAATATCGGCCAGGCTGGTCTGCTGCGAACCCTGCTCGATAAACAGCCTGGTAGCCGCTTCCAGAATCCGCTTTCGGTTGTCCACACCCACATAGTCCTGTTTGCTCTTGGTCATAGGCATTCTCCGTGTAGGTCCCAATATACCATTATTGTACATGAAAAGCCACCATTTCCCGGTCCGCCCTGCCTTGACTTTTTCAGGACACGGTTATTCAATACTATGAAAGCCGATACGAGGAAATGAGTTGTACGAAATAACATCTGTGATGCGAAAATGGAATGGTGAACCCGGGAAAAAGCCGCTGTACGCCGCGACTGTCGTCAGCGTCGAAGGCTCGGCGGTCCGCAGACCGGGGGCGAGCATGGGCATTGCCGCCGACGGTTCACTGACAGGTTCGGTGAGCGGAGGATGCATCGAAAGTACGGTGATCACCGCGGTCGAAGATCTTCGGCACCGGGAATCGGCCCGGACCATCACTTTCTGCCCCGATGATGATCCCTTCATGGGTGCGCCGGCACCCTGCGGCGGCACGGTACGCGTCTGCGTGTATCCTTATTCCCCGGCGGCAGGCGATGCTCTGGAGCGCCGCATGGATTCCGGGAAAGACGGGGCCTGGGGCATCATCGTGGAGGGTACTGAGGGTACTGAGGGTACTGAGGGTACTGAGGGACCCGTGGGAACGAGTTTCGCACTCGATGAGCAGGGAAAACTGGTTCCCGCGCAGAAGCTCGAGGACGGCGGCGGTGATCAGGCCGGCAGGACTATGAACGAGGACTTCCTCATAGCAGAGCTGATGAAGGCCCCGCGGGAGGGCCATATAACGGATCTCGGCGGCCTGCAGGTTTTTGTGCAGAAGATTCCTCTACCGCCGCATGTGATCGTGGTTGGAGGTAGTCACATAGGTGAGGCGCTGGTTGCTGTCCTGAAGAACCTGCACTGGAAGGTGACGGTCGTCGAGCCCCGTGAGATGTTCGCGCCTCCCGGGCGTTTTCATGCAGCGGACAGGGTCCTGCATCTCTGGCCCGAGGAGGCCTTCGAGGAGCTGGGGCTGACATTGGGGCTGAAACAGGCGGCCAAGCAGGAACCTGAGCAGGAGCCGGGATTCAAGCAGGACCTCAGACAGGATCCTGAGCCTAACCAGGAACCTGAGCAGGAGCCGGGATTCAAGCAAGACCTCAAGGGGGCGGTAACGCCGGGACCTCAGCCGGAAGGGCGGAACAGTGGCACGGACTTTACCGCTTCGCCGCGATTCACTGCCGTGGCGGCGATCACCCATACCGAACAGATCGATGATGCGGCGGTTGCTCTGGGAATCCGGAACCGATGTTTTTCGGTGGGAGTGCTCGGCAGCACCAGGACCTTCAGCGCACGAATCAGCCGGCTCAGGAATCTGGGATTCACCGATGAAGAACTCGGCAGGGTGCACGGACCGATCGGTCTCGATATCGGGGCCGGGACCCCGGAGGAGATAGCCCTTGCCATAGCCGCCGAGATGGTGCAGGATTACCGCAATGCGAGATGAACAGAGAACAGGGGATGAAAGAATGGCGACTTCAGCAGAGTTGGAAATAATCCGGGAAAGTCTGGGCTATGCCTACCGGTTTCGATCGAAGCTCTTCGTGATCAATATAGACTACCCGGTGATCGAGGACCAGTTTTTTCCCATCCTGCTGAAGGATATTGCGACCCTCCATCAGGCGGGTATTCGGGTAGTACTCGTTCCGGGGACTCGTGAAAAAGTCGGGACTACCCTCGAGAACTACGGTATCCCTCAGGATTCCTATCGGGGGATGCGGATAACCACTGAGGAAGCTCTGCCCTTCGTGGAGATGGCGGCATTCAATGTGGCGAACCTCCTCATGTCGGGGCTGGCGGCATCCGGAGTGCGCTCGACGATAGGCAGCTGGGTGCGGGCCAAGGGCCGCGGAATCATAGACGGTGTCGACTACCACCGCACCGGCCTGGTCGAGGGGATCGATGTTCCGGCCATCCGGACGATTCTCGAGAGTCAGATGATCCCGATTTTTCCGCCTATCGGCTGGAATGCCGGAGGCAAGATCTATCATCTCTCAGCTGAAGAGCTTGCTCTATCGATAGCGAGCAGTCTCTCGGCCGAAAAACTGTTCTACATGTGCGGTTCATCGGTAATGGACCGCAGTTCCATCCGGATTCCCGACGGCATCGCGGTCGGTCCCGGTGAGCGGATAAGCCGTTTGACTGTACAGGAAGCCCGCGAACTGGTCAGGCTGAATGGAGAGGATGGCGAAATGGTGACACGGATCGAGCTGGCCATGCGGGCCTGCGAGCGCGGGGTGGACCGGGTGCATATCATCGACGGTATGCAGGAGGGGGTGCTTCTGCAGGAAATTTTTTCCAACCAGGGAATCGGTACGATGGTACATACGAATATCTTCGAATCGATACGTCCGATGGAACGGACCGATGTCTCGGAAGTCCTCCGGATTATGGAGCCCTTTATCACCCAGGGGATCCTTCTGCCCCGGGACACTCATTCACTCGAAGAGCTCTATCACGACTTCTTCGTATACGATATCGACGGCCGGGTCCACGGCTGCGCGGCTTTGCACGCCTATCCGGACAGTATGGGGGAGATAGCAGCGGTGGCGGTGGACCGGCTCTTTTCGAAGATGGGTATCGGTAAACGGCTGGTACTCTACGTTCTGGAACAGGCGCGTGAACGGGGCTTCCGCCGGGTCTTCGCCCTCACCACCCAGACGGCGGACTGGTTCGAGCGGCTCGGTTTCCGCCAGGGCGGATTGGAAGATATTGCAGAGCGGAAGCGCAGCGGCTACAACCGTTCCAGGAACTCGAAGATTTATATCTACGATCTGTAATCAGAAAAAATACGCCAGGAAAAGCATTGTCACGGCGGGAATCACGAAGAGCCACCCCCACAGCAGGTCGGCACGGTCCAGCCGGAAGCGGAACCTCACCACGTTCTCATCGTAGCAGCGAGCTTCGAGTGCGAGCGAAAATTCTTCCATATCCGTCAGGAGCTTCTCGAAGAGGGGATACACCAGTGTCCGCAGCCGGTACAGAGGATTTTTCCGGCCCTCTATTCCCCGGGCACGCCGGGCTTCGCGGATCTCATGGACCGCGTCAAGCAGTCTCGGGAGGAGGACCAGGGTGAAGCTCGTCTGTGCGGCAAGCCGCCCGGCGGGTACGCCGGGAACCGGGCGCAGTATCCAGTGGACCACCGAGTGAAATTCAACCGGATTCATCACTGCGGTGAAGAGAATACCGAGCCAGACGATCAGGAGGAATTTCCAGACTGCTGCCCCGGCGGCAAGAGCGGCTGCTTCGGATGAAACCGCTTCAGGTGCCGCGGCAGAAATAGCGGCAAGGAGCCGGGAGATGAAGATCACCCCGCCGAGAAATCCAAACACCTTCAGTTCCCGTCGGAAGGCGAGCGGATGAAGTCCCGCCGCACGGGAGCCAATCAGCAGCAGGATGGAGGTGACGGCCCATGATAGAAGAGAGCCGGTCAGGACCGCGGTGATATAGAGCAGCATGAGGAGCGTCTTCAGCCGGGGATCAAGACGGTGGAGGGGGCTGGTGCCTGGATGATAGTGTAGGATCTCTATTTCAGCCATGTGAGCGTCTCGATACCGCGCCGGTAGGATTCGAAGGGGCGCAATCCGTAGTGTCCGACTTTGCCGATCACCTGCGAGGTTTCTCCGTCTTCAACGATTTTTCCCTGATCGAAGATTACGATGCGGTCGGCGTGGGCGGCGGTCTTCTCGATGTCGTGGGTGACCAGAATGATAGTGTGTCCCTCCCGGTGCAGACGTACGATGTGACGCAGTACCGACTGGACCCCGTGGAAGTCGAGGTTGGTAAAGGGTTCATCCAGGATCAGCGCCAGCGGTTCCATCACCAGGAGCGCCGCGATCGCCAGACGTCTCTTCTCGCCGCCGGAGAGAAGCCGGGGCCTCTGTTCGGCGAAGTGGGACAGCTCCATGGTCTCGAGGGCGTAATCCACCCTCCGGGAGACCTCTTCCGGCGGAAGTCCCAGGTTCTCCGGGCCGAAAGCGACATCCTGGCGCACCGTCTGCCCCACTATCTGACTGTCGGCATCCTGGAACGCCATTCCGATCATCCGTCTGGCGAAGGCGGGGTCCGTCTTCGTATTCACGCCCGATATCTCAACGTCACCGGTAGACGGCTGGTAAAGAGCGTTGAGATGCCGCATGAATACCGTCTTGCCCGAGCCGTTCCGTCCGGTACAGAGGATGAACTCACCCCGGCGGGCCTGGAAATCGATCGCCTTCAGGACGGTCTCTCCCCCTGAAAAGGTATGTGAAAGCCGGGTCACCTGAATTATCGGTTGCTCGAGGTTCTTATTCATCGGCGAGGAACTGTTCGATTCTCCCTGCAAACTGTCTGCTCACCAGGAGGGCGGCAGCTATTTTCAAGATGTCTCCCGGCAGGAACGGCAGAACTCCCGCTGACAGGGCGACGTTCCATTGCATGCCGGTATTCCACTTCAGCCAGACCGCTCCGATCGGGTAGATACAGACGGTTCCCGCACACAGCGCCGCGATTTCGCGGAGAGCAGGACGGGGGAGGCTCCCGGCAAGCAGTGAAACCAGTGCAACCGCAGGCAGGTATGAGAGGAGATAGCCGCCGGTGGGACCGAAAAAGTGGCCGACGCCGCCGGTACCGCCGGCGAAGACCGGGAGTCCGAGAGCGCCCAGAAGCAGGTATATCGCCACTGCCGACAGGGCCGTACGCGCGGGCAGCAGCAGTCCGGCCAGCAGGATGAAGAAGCTCTGCAGGACGATGGGAACCGGTCCGATAGGAATGGAGATGTAGGACCCGGCTGCTATCAGGGCGGTAAATCCCGCGGCAGCTACCGTGGAACGGGTTGCGGACTTCCTCATGCCATCTCCCGTACCAGCCGTATCAGATCGTCGATATCGAATGGCTTGGCGAGAACGGCGTCGATCTGGAACTGCTGTGCCAGTCCTTTGATGGAGTCCCCGCCAGTCTGAATTTTCCCCGACATTGCGATGAGTTTGATCCTGCGATTGATGTCCCGTATCTCCATGAGAGTCTCGAGCCCTCCCTTCTCGGGCATCACCAGATCGACAATCGCAAGATCGACTGCATGCGATTCGAGGGTCTCGATGGCTGCGTTGCCATTGGATGCCTCAACGACGGTGTGTCCTTGAGAGACGAGGGTCTTTTTTATCAATTCACGTATGTAGACTTCGTCATCTACAACCAGAACATGTGCCATGGAATTACTCCAGCTGTCTATACTTGAGCGTTCTTTTCACAGTAGTCGAGTATTTCGGATGTTTTCTCGCTGATACACACTGCTTCTTTCCAGTTCCTGTCGATGAAGGTTTCATACGAGAGATAGTCGAAAAATCCGAACAACTGATTGTAAAATCCGGCGGTGTTGAGAATCCCGATCGGCTTCCTGACTCCGTCCCTGAACCTGGCGGACAGCACTTCGAAAAACTCTTCCAGTGTTCCGAAACCGCCGGGCAGGATGATGAAAGCATCGGAACGCTCGATCATTATCTGTTTGCGTTCGGCGATGTCTTCGGTAAGAATGAGCTCATCCGCCTTTTCGAATCTCTTCTCACGGCTGCGAAGGTAGGCCGGAATGACACCTATCACATGACCGCCGGACTGCAGTGTGGATTGAGCCACCTCCCGCATCAGACCGACATTCCCGCCGCCGAACACGAGGGTGTGCCCCCGGTCCGCAATCTGCTTACCTACCTCTTCAGCGGAGATTTTGTAGATTACAGGGATCGAGCCGCTGGAAGCGCAAAAAACACAAATATTCATACAACTACCTATAGGGTTATTGGTAGAGATAATAACACAGTTGACTGGTTTATTAAAGCCGAACTCTCAATTTTATGTTGCATGCCCTTCAGTTCAGGTCCGGTAAACCACTCAATTAATTATATTACTTACAACAAAATACTACATGTTCCCGAAAAGATTCCAGGCTTCGTCGATGGCGGTGAAGAGCCGGTCGATTTCCTCCTCGGTATTGTAGAATGCCATGCTCGCGCGGACGGTTCCCCCGCTCTTCATCGATTCGACGTAGGGCTGTGCGCAGTGAAAGCCTGCCCGCACTGCGATACCGTGCTCGTTCAGGACCGTTCCGACGTCGTGAGGATGGATTTGGCCGAGGCTGAAAGAGAACACAGCTCCCTGTTTTTTCGTATCCTGGGGACCGTAGACGTGAATCGCGTCGTTCTCCTCCGCCCGCTTGAGGGCGTAGTCCATCAACCCCGTCTCCGCTTTCATGATAGCTGGAAAGCCGATCGACTCGATGTACTCGAGTGCCGTCTTCAAAGCCAGAACACCGGCAATGTGAGGAGTGCCCGCTTCGAACTTGTAGGGGGATTCCCGGAAGACCGGTCCTTCCATTTTCACTTCGAGGATCATGTCTCCGCCGCTCAGAAATGGGGGCATTTCCTGAAGGATCTCCCGCTTTCCGAACAGGATCCCGACGCCGGTAGGGCCGTAGAGCTTGTGGCCGGAAAAGAAGAGAAAATCCGCGTCCATCAGCTGTGCATTGACGGGGTGATGGACCGCGAACTGGGCCACGTCTATTACGACCTTCGCCCCGGCTGCATGCGCCTTCTCTATAATCAGGTCAATCGGATTGATGACCCCGGTCACGTTCGACATGGCGCTGACGGCCACCAGTTTTGTCCTTGAAGTGATAAGGCTGTCGAGCCGTTCAAGTTCCAGCATGCCGTTCTGGGGATTGACCGGAATGTACTTCAGTACCGCCGATTTACGGCGGGCAAGCTGCTGCCACGGTACCAGATTGGCGTGGTGTTCCATCTGGGTCACCAGGATTTCGTCCCCTGACTGAATGTTGGTCTCCCCCCATGAGAAGGCTATGATGTTGGCCCCTTCGGTGGCTCCATGGGTGAGGAT
>Ga0272442_10002268_pt1 | contig 28182 bp, 27 predicted proteins | sample SSMForm2O_FD_200262 | JGI IMG/M metagenome (GOLD analysis project Ga0272442, IMG submission 200262) | Marine sediment archaeal communities from Little Sippewissett salt marsh, Falmouth, MA, United States - SSM-Form-2O | ecosystem: Environmental > Aquatic > Marine > Wetlands > Sediment ...
GTACGTTGCGCAATAACAAAGGGACGTCTATTCATGAACGTATTATGACCGTCCTGGCGACATGGAAGCAACAGGGACTCGATACTCTACAGATACTGAGATCAAGCCTGGTCAGCTAAACACGTACGACTTTTCATATCACTTCATTCGGATGATGGAAAAGGAGGCCGACGTCATGGAGAGGACCTGGCCCTCGGCCCCGTCCGTCCTCACGTGACCCTCGGCGAAGGCGACCTGCCGCCCGATCCTTGTAACCATCCCTTCGGCGACGATCCTCCCCTCTCGCACCCCTCGGAAGAAGGAGGTGGTCTCAGAGATCGTCGCAATCTGGTCGTTCTCATCGAGGGCGGTGAAGAGGGCGAGGGCCATCGCCTCGTCGGCGAGAGCGGTGTAGATTCCTCCTTGCAACCATCCCGCCCCGTTCAGCATATCGGGCCTCACCTCCATCTGAAGCTCGGCCTTTCCATCGCCGAAGGAGACCGCCTCGATCCCCATCAGTTTGAAGAAGGGGTTTGCTTCCCTTCCCTTTTTTCGGAGCTCTCCGAGGTAGCTCATTTTATCGTCTCTTCCATCAAAACCGACTTGTATAAGCCTTTTGGAAGGCACATCCACCCAGCCTCTCTGAAACCAAAAAGAGATATCCGTTCGGGTTTAAGGGTTCGATCATGGCAGGGAACTCTTTCGGCACCGTCTTCAGGATCACCACCTGGGGCGAGAGCCACGGCCGGGGGGTGGGGGTCGTCGTGGACGGCTGCCCCGCAGGCCTCGCCCTATCTGAGGAGGACGTCCAAAGAGAGCTGGACCGGAGGCGACCGGGTCAGAGCTCCGTCTCGACTCAGAGAAAGGAGGAGGATCGAGTCGAGATCCTGAGCGGCCTCTTTGAAGGAAAGACGACGGGAACGCCGATCTCGATGCTGGTCTGGAATAAAGACGCGAAATCAAGCGCCTACGATGCCTTGAAAGATCGACCAAGGCCGGGCCACGCCGACTGGGGCTACGCCGCCCGGTACGGGATTCGGGACCATCGGGGCGGTGGAAGGTCCTCGGGGAGGGAAACCGTGGGGAGGGTCGCGGGCGGCGTCGTGGCCAAGAAGCTCCTGACCGAGAGCGGGATCGAGGTGGCGGGCTACGTCCGTGAGCTTGGCGGCGTCCGGGCCAGCATCCCCGACGACGTGGACCTGTCCCGCCTCAGAGGCGAGGCCGAGAAGAATCCCGTCCGCTGCCCTGACCAGAATGCTGCAGAGGAGATGGTGCGGGCTCTCGAAGTGGCCCGGTCGGCCGGCGACAGCCTCGGTGGGGTCGCTGAGATTGTGGCCACAGGCGTTCCCTCCGGGCTCGGAGAGCCGGTCTTCGATAAGCTCGACGCCGACCTGGCCTCTGGCCTGATGGGGATCGGGGCGGTCAAGGCCGTGGAGATCGGGGCGGGGGCCAAGGCGGCAAGGATGCGGGGAAGCGAGATGAACGACCCCATCCTTCCGGGGCTCGAAGGGCTGATCTTCGAGACGAACAACTCTGGCGGAATTTTGGGCGGGATATCGACGGGGGCGCCGATCGTCTGCAGGATCTCGGTGAAGCCCACCCCCTCCATATCTCGGCCCCAGAGGACGGTGGACCTTTCCACGGGCGATTCGGCAGAGATCGAGATCAAGGGGCGGCACGACCCATCGATCCCCCCTCGGATCGTACCCGTGGCGGAGGCAATGGTGGCCCTGGTCCTGGCAGACCACCTCCTGAGGCTGAGGGTGGCGAGAATTTGAGCCCTGGCCAAATTTTATATCGGCCGCCAGAAGACCGATGACCATGCAGAAGGAGTTTCACACCCTCCTCTCCCTCGACGAGGCGAAACGGATCGTTCTCGCCTCCGCTCCGAGAGCAGGGCAAGAGACCGTCACCCTGGAGAGAGCCTTCGGCCGGATCCTGGACGAGAGGGTGGTATCCCCCATCGACGTCCCTGGCTTCGATCGAGCGGCCATGGACGGCTACGCCCTCCGTTCGGCTGAGACCCTGGAGGCGAGGGAGGACCGGCCTGCGTCTTTCGATCTCATGGGCGTCGTCCCCATGGGAAAGAGGCCAGAGGTGGTCGTGGGCCCGGGCAAGGCCGCTGAGGTCTCCACCGGCTCCATGATGCCCGAGGGCGCCGACGCCGTGGTCATGGTGGAGCACGCCGAGGTCGACGGCTCGTCCCTCCTCATCAAGCGGGCGGTCCACGTCGGAGAGAACACCCACCGGGCCGGGGTGGACGTCGCCTTCGGCGAGATGGTCCTCCTCCCTGGAAGAAAGCTGTCGTCCCGGGAGATCGGCCTTCTGGCTGCGGTGGGCCGAAAGGAGGTGAGGGTCCGCTCCCTTAAGGTGGCCGTCGCCTCAACAGGAACCGAGCTTGTCCCTCCCGGTGAGGAGCTTTCGCCAGGCAAGATCTACGACATAAACTCCTACTCAATCGCGGCGGCCGTGGAGGAGTGCGGAGGCACTCCCCACGTATTCGGGATCCTCCCCGACGACCACGACTCGATGGCCGAGGGGCTCATTGCGATGGCCGAAGAGGGCGACCTCGTCCTCGTCAGCGGGTCCACCTCCGCCGGGATCGGGGACATGGTCTATCGAGTCGTCGAGGAGCTGGGTGAGATCGCGTTTCACGGGATCAACCTCAAGCCAGGAAAGCCAACCCTCTTTGGAACGATCGAAGGAAAGCCCTTCATCGGCCTTCCCGGCTACCCCACCAGCGCCCTCACCGTCTTCGGCCAGATTGCAGGCCCTGCCATCAGAAAGGCGGTGGGGACCGAGCACCTGGCTCCTAAGGCGAAAGGACGGCTCGCAAAGCCGGTCCGTTCCGAGGGAAGAAGGCAGATGCTCTCGGTGGGGATCGCAGGAGGGTGGGTCCGTCCAGTCGACAAGGGGAGCGGGTCCATCACCACCCTCGCCACGGCCGACGGCGTCGTCGACATCCCCGACAGAGTCGAGCACCTGGACCAGGGCGATGAGGTGGAGGTCCAGCTCTTCGGCGACGTTCAAAAGGCCGCCCTCCTCCTGGAGGGGGAGGACTGCCCACGGCTCGAAGCCCTCGCAGAGCTCCTCCCCTTCGAGATCAGGATAGTCTCCACCGGGAGCAGGCGGGGCGCCATCTCCACGATGGACGAGGTTGCTGATCTCGCCATCGTCTCCCGGTCGGAGGGACTCGATCCGGTCTGGGACGAGACGGGGCTTGAGCCCGTCGGAGGATACGCCCGCGATCTGGTGATCATGGCCAAAGATCCCGGACTTCTCGATCTCGAAGGAATCGAAGAGAAACGGGTCCTAGGCTGGACGCGGGACTCGGAGATGAGCCAGATATTCAGAAAGGTTCTGGCGGAGGCGGGCCATCCGTCGGTGGGGTTTGTAGGGCAGGCCCGTTCCCACGCCGCCGTCGTGGCCCAGGTTTTGGCGGGTCGGGCCGATCTGGGCTTCGGGGTCGGGGGGGCGGCAGAGGAGGCGGGCCTCGCCACGAAGAAGGTGGCCGAGGACGAGATCCTCTTTCTCGTCAACCCCGAAAAGAGGGGTCAAGAAGCGGTCTCGATCTTCCTGGAAGCTCTGGGGTCGGAGGAGTTCCGGTCTTATCCGAACGCTTAAAAGATCAAGAATCGTCCTTTAAGGTGATCTCACGCTCTGGAGGGTAGAGGAGATGGGCACTAACGAATCTGGGGGAGTCAATAGGTCTCGATCATCTGAGAGAAGACCGCAGGCGGACGGTCCCCTTCGGGCCCTCTTCGTCGGGGACGGAGATTGGCTAGATATCCCAAAGTCGGGTGATATGGATATCGAGAGGGCCGGCTCAGTGACGGAGGCGGCTCAGAAGCTGGACGACTCCTTTTACGATGTCGTAGTCTCCGACTATTCGATGGACAGCATAGCCCTTCTGAAGATGGTCCGCTCCCAAGATCCAGAGATCCCCTTCATACTTCTCGTCGACAGCGACGAGGAGGCGATCGCCGATGCCCTGAAAGGCAGGGCAGAATACTCCATCAGGGATGCGGACGGCAGGGCGATTCCGGCTGATCTCACTCATCGAATCCGGACGGCGGTGGACCGTAGAAGGATGGATGCCGAGCTGGAGGACAGCGGGAGCAGATATAGGGAGCTGGCGGACTTGCTGCCTCTGACCGTATTCGAGCTCGACCTGACCGGCCGTGTCAACTTATCCAACCAGAAAGGACTGGAGGTCTTCGGATATAACCTCGAAGATCTCAGGCGGGGCCTCACCATCTTCGACGTGGTCGTCCCCGACAATCAAAATGATGCAGAGGAGGCCTTCCGGCTCGCCTTGAGCGGAGAGCTCCCGGAGTATGAGCACCTGATGAAGAGAAAGGACGGCTCCACCTTCCCGGCCCGGGTTTACGCTGCACCCATAATCAAGGATGGTCATCCCTCGGGGCTGAGGGGGATCATTGTGGACATCTCCGAGAGGAGGGAGATGGAGGAGGCCCTGAAGTCGAGCGAGAGGTTCTATCGGGCCCTCATCGAGGATCAGACCGACCTCATCTGCCGTTTCCGGCCCGATGGGACCCTCACCTTCGTCAACGACGCCTACTGTCGCTACTTCGGCAAGACTCCCGAGGAGCTGATCGGCCACGCCTTCATGCCCCTCATCCCCGAAGAGGATCAGGAGATGGTGCTCCAGAAGTTCTCGTCCCTCTCTCGGAAACGACCTCTGACCAGCTACGAGCATCGGGTCATCCTCCCCGGAGGCGAGGTTAGGTGGCAGCGGTGGACCGACCGGGCGATCTTCGACCAGTGGAGAAAGCTGGTCGAGTTCCAGTCGGTGGGCCAGGACATCACCGAGCAGAAGAGGATGGATGACGAGCTCCGCCGCGCCCACAAGCAGCTCGAGGACATAATCGACTTCCTTCCGGATGCCACATTCGTCATCGACCAAAATAGGAGAGTCATCGCTTGGAACCGGGCCATCGAGGTGATGACGGGCGTCTGCAAAGAAGTGATCATGGGAAAGGGGGATTACGCCTACGCAGAGCCCTTCTACGGTTTAAAGAGGCCCATACTGGTCGATCTGATCTTTTCGGACCATTTGGATGCGGCGGAACATTACGATTACGTCAGGCAAAAAGGGAACGGCATCTTCGGCGAGGTCTTCGTACCCACCCTCTACGGCGGGAGGGGCGCCTACCTCTGGGTGGCCGCGTCCCCCCTCTTCGATGATGAGGGACGGATCGTTGGCGCCATCGAGTCGATCCGGGACATCACCGAGCGGAAGCGGGCGGAGGAGATGCTTCGAAAGGCCCACGACGAGCTAGAGGCGAGGGTTTTGGAGAGGACAAGAGAGCTGGAGGCGAAGAACGCCGAGATGGAGAGGTTCGCCTACACCGTCTCCCATGACCTCCGCTCTCCCCTGGTCACCATCCAGGGATTTCTCGGCTTTCTCAAGGAGGACGTAAAAGAGTGGGACGAGGAGAGGATCGATGCCGACATCGAGATGATCACCGGAGCCGTGGAGAAGATGGACTACCTTCTTAAGGACACTCTCCGGCTCTCGCGGATCGGCAGAGTCGCAAACCCGCCGGAGGATGTGCCCTTCGGAGCGATCGTCAGGGACGCGCTGGACTCGGTCTCGGAGATGGCGAGGGTGAAGGGAATTGAGATCTCTGTTGCCGAAGGATGGCCCGCAGTCCACGTGGACCGGCTGAAGATAGGAGAGGCGCTCGTTAACCTGGTCGAGAACGGCATAAGATACTCCGCCGGCCAGCCCCACCCCCGGGTAGAGGTGGGATGGCGAAAGAAGGACGAAGAAGTGGTCTTCTTCGTCCGGGACAACGGGATCGGGATCGATCCGGGCCAGCAGAAGAAGGTCTTCGAGCTATTCTACAAAGCCGATCCTGAGGGCGAAGGGACCGGGGCGGGCCTGGCCATCGCCAAGAGGATAATTGAGGTTCACGGCGGCCGGATATGGGTCGAGTCGGTGGAGGGCGAAGGCAGCACCTTCTGCTTCACTCTGCCGGTGGTCGACTGAGGTTGGTGTCTAAGAGATCGAGGACCATGGGCACAAACCTGACCTGATCTTCAGTCCTTTCTGGTCCAGCCCGGCAAAACCCGAGCCTCTCGTAGGTCACGACGGCGTTGGGAGACGAGTTCACAGTGACCTTTGACACTTCGGGATTTCTTCTCCGGCAGATCTCAAGGGCCCGGCGCAGAAGCTCGCCACCGACGCCCGAGCTCTGGAACTCGCCCTCCACGAAGAAGAGGGCGACGTGGCCGTCGCATCTCATCTCGATCATCCCCGCGATCTCTTTTTGCGTGTCCGCGAGGAGGACGAAGTGGTTCCACCGGGATCGTAGCAGGAGGAGGTGAGGGTCGGCGTAGCTTTGAAACTCCCGACGCCCCTCAACGGAGAACTGAGGTGCCACGAACTCGTCGAAGACCCGCATTACAAGATCGGTCACATCCGCCTCCTCGCCGGGCCTCATTAGCCTGTAAACCAGGGGGGAATTCATCCACCCCCGCCCCGCTTAACCTTTCTCTCGTAGTAGCTTAAGGGGTGGTTCACCCACCGGCAGAGCCTGTCCTCTCCGGGACAGTTGCCGTAGGTGGCCATGGTGGCGCAGGATGGAGGCCGATAAGCGGTTCCGCCCTTTCCCGAGATGTGCTCCACCTGGTAGCGGGTCCTCTCCTCGTCGAAGTCGGGGCTGGTGTTGAAGACGCCCACCACCTCGTTGACGGTCATCCCCACGGCGAGAAGGAAGGTGGTGAGGGCAAACCGAGCGGTGTGGGCGAGGTTTGTTCCCTTCGCCACCTGATCGAGCAGCTCTCTTATGCAGGGGGGGAAGGCGTCTTCGGTCACCTCGCCGAGGTCGACCTTCTCCTCGGCCCTCTTCACCGAGAGCTCTTCCTCGATTCTGGATAGGTCATCCAGGAGCTTCTCGCATATCTCTTCGGGGACGGGGAGAGGAAGGCCCCGCCCGACCCGATCCTTCGCCCTCTCCTCCAGGAGCCGGGCCAGCTCCTGGTCGGTGATCGAAACCCATCCCTCCTCCAGGGAGCGGTTCACCAGCTTCCAGCCGGGGCTTCTCATCCTCGCGGCCGCCTTCAGGTAGTCGGAGAAGTGGACGCGAAGCCCGTTCTGATCTGATTGTGGATGGACATTCAGGTCCCGGGCGAGCAAAAGGAGATCGTTTCGATTCTCCCGGACCATCTTTCGGCTTGCAAGCTTCGCCTCGGCGAGGGCGTACCTTCTCGTCAGAAGGTCGTCTTTGAGACAGGATACCATAACCCTCGCCAGGGGGTAGGATAAAAGCTCCGCCAGAGGGTGGGCCCTCTCGTCGGAGATCTCCCCTCTAACCGCCCCCAGCACCCGATCGGTGGCTCTCTTCCTAACCAGGCGGGAGAGGCGCGGCTGTGAGTTCGGCTCTTCCAGGAGGCCCTCCAGGGAGTAGCCCGTCTCCTTTACCCTCGCGGCGGCCTCCCGAGAAAAGGGGTAGTCGGAGAGGCTCATTCCTGTTCGATTCTCGGGGCCAGGAGGTAATTTATCTCGACGCCCTGGCCGAGCTTGAAGCTGATCCTCAGAGGGTAGTCGACACCCAGCTCCAGCTTCGCCTCCTGGGCCTTGCCGATCGCCTTGCTCATGTCGGAGAGGTAGTCCAAGGAGAAGAGGGACCTCGCCTTTCCTGGCTTGAGGCCCAGAAGCTCCGCCCCCGGCATCTTCAGCTTGAGGGAGTCGATGTCGCCCTTCGCCTCCATGTAGAACTGGTCTTCGGGATCGTCGGTGACGCCTAAAACGACGTGGTCAGACACCTTCTCGGCGGCCCTGATCGCCTTTCGCAGGTGCGCCCCCGGGAGGATCACGTGGGCCGGAAGGTCCAGCTCGGGCACCCGGGGCTCTTTTCTTATGGCGCTGGGGTCGATGAGGCTGAGCGTGTAGGAGAGAGAGTTCACCCCTATCTTCAGCTTGTGGTTCTCCTCGTCCAGCTCGAGGGTGACGTTCTCACCCCGGTCGGCCATGCTCAGAACGTCGCTGAGCCTCACCAGGTCGACGCCGATCTCGCCGGGAGTCGCCTTGAAGTACTCGAAGGCCTCGGAGTTGAGCCTGAAGGAGACCATGGCCACGTTGGCGGGGTCCACAGCCTTCAGCTCAACGCCGTTCTCTGACAGGGTGAACTTCACCTCGTCGACAAGAGACGATACCGCCTCCACAGCATCCCGCAGGGTTTCTGCGCTTATCACTGCCTTGAACATCCTCGTAGCCCCCTCATCGGAGAGATCAATTTTATCTTAAATATAGATTATCCCGTCAGTCGTACTCTCTCCAGGTGAAATTGCATTTTGTGCATCTGAAGAAGCGGACTTCGCTCTCGTCTGCGGACCGCAACTGCCGCAGCCACCAGTAGGCGGTATCGTTCCCGCACTCAGGACACTTGTACTTGGTGGTGGGAAGCCCCGCAGCCTCGGCATCCTCGATCACCGTCATCGTTCGCTCTTTCTGCTCGGTCTTGCTGACGATGGTGTCGCTCTTCTTCATCTGTATTTTCTTGCCGCACCTTCTGCAGACCAGCATGCCCTCCGAAGGCACCATTATGCTCTTACAATCGGGACAAAACTCCATCAGATGACGAGTACTCACTCGTCATATTAAAGTTTACCAGTTGAGTAAAGGTACCTGACGACGAGCCCTGCAGGGCGTCTTTCATCTCTGAGGTGATCATGAGCACTGCAATAAACGTAATCTGCGAGAACAGGCCGGGGGTCTTGCGTGACATAGCCGGGGTGGTAGCGAGCCTCGGCGGCAATATCGAGTACACCCAGCAGTTCGTCCTCGAAAGGGGAGTGAACATCGGCAAGGCCACGGTCTACATGGAGATCGACCAGCTGGCTGAAGGGATGGTGGAGAACCTCGAGGCCCTTCCTGCGGTCCTGGAGGTCTCCGTCCACCAGTCCTTCGAGAAGATCTACGGCTCCAGGGTCATAATAATCGGTGGCGGAGCCCAGGTGGCCCAGGCGGCCGTCGGAGCCGTCAACGAGGCCGACCGGCACAACCTCCGGGGGGAGAGGATAAGCGTCGACACCATCCCCCTGGTGGGCGAGGCCGCAATCGCCGACGCCGTCAACGCCGTGGGCCGGCTCCATCGAGCCACGGTTCTGGTCCTGGCGGGGGCCCTCATGGGGGGCAGGATATCCGAGGAGGTCCAGAGGCTCCAGGGGGAGGGGATACCGGTGATCGCCCTCAAGATGGCGGGATCGGTCCCCTACTATGCAGACCTGGTGGTGACAGACCCCATCCAGGCCGGAACCTTCGCGGTGATGCACGTGGCCAAGACTGCGATCTTCGACATAAATCGAGTTCGCGGCATGGAGTTCTGAGCCAAAAGCGGGAACGAAGCCGGCAGAAAAATGTCGTAGTATGGCCTGGTTTTCGGAGGCGACTGGCTTACCCTCGAAGCCCCATCGCCTCGAGATCTCTGATCACGTCCCCCTCGAAGAGCTCCTCCACGGTGTAAAAGTCGTCCCCGGCCATGAGGACCGGGGCGCTGAGGGTGAAGACCCCGTTGACTCGGAGCTCTGTCAGGGCCTCGGCGCTGGCCATGTCCACCGTCTCGAACTCGACGCCCCAGCCCTTCAGGACCCTCTTCACCTGCTCGCAACGGGGACACTCAGTGGTGGTGTAAACGACGTACTTCAAAGTTTTTCCTCCCGTTATTCGTCCCAACCTTCTCCAGCGACGATTCACCTCAGCACCATCGGGTACCCCTTCTCCGCCCGGACGGCGTAGCCCTCACCGACGGCCCTGTCTGCGCACTCCCTGCAACACGAGAAGTTGGCGAGGTAAGTTATCCCGTCCATCTCATGCTCGAAGATGTTGTTGCAGCTGAGCCCCATGATCCGTCTGCAGTCCAGGCCCTTGCAGAACTCGTGGTCGTCGGCCGCCATCGGAAACTCGTCCTCAAACCAAATTTTCGGCAAAAGGACCGGCAGTATCGCCATGTCCATGCCACATCCACAAGGGCCGTAAGTGTCCTCGGGCCCCTCGTAGACGATGGCCTTGGTGATCTTATCATCCATATTCCGCCACCCCAACTCAATATCCAGCTCGATAGGTTAAGGGCCGGGAACCTAAATAACCTTTCTCATCTTGCCGATGCCACCGTTGGTGGATGGTGTGGCCTGGAAAAGCGGCAGGGGCCAGACGAGTCAGAACAGGTCGATAAGCATCTGCCCATCTACTCGGACGGGATCTTCTGAGACCGTTTCAGCGCCTGGATAATCTTGGAATGGAAATAAACGGTCATTATGGGATTTTTGGCTGAATATGTGTATATATTGATTTTTCTTCAGTTTTCCTGTATAATATTGCCTGAGTGTTTACGAAAATTATATATAGAGACTTGATTGACAGCGTGATGTCTATTAGGCTCTTTAGTCGGAGAAGAAGCTGTTTTGATCCTTTTTCTGACTGTAGGGGCCGAATTCGATGGTAGGAGAGGAGATTAAATGGCGATACTTCCAGTGGCACCGGTCAGCAGACTCATTCGCGAGGCTGGGGCCAAAAGGGTCAGTGAAGGCGCGAGGGACGCCCTGGCAGAAATTCTGGAGAACTACGGCATGGAGGTGGCCGAGGAGGCCGTAGAATGGGCGAACCACGCCAAGAGGAAGACGGTGAAAGCCGAGGACATCAAAGAGGCGGTAAAGAGGGTGAGGCCGCCTCGGGCGCCCGGCACCGACTGAGGCAGATGTTATTTAACCCTGGAGGTAAGGTCGTCATTCTATGCCTGAAAGCTTAGACTACGCCTCCCTGGGTCTGGTATGCGGTATCGAGATTCATCAGCAGCTTGATACCGCCGCCAAGCTGTTTTGCGGCTGTCCCACAAGGATCAGAGACGTGGAGGAGTCGGACCATCAGTTCTTCAGGCGCCTGCGACCGGCCAGAAGCGAGCTTGGCGAGATCGACAGGGCCGCCCTGGAAGAGGTTCTCGTCTCCCGAAAGTTCATCTATAATTCTTATGACTCCACCTGCCTGGTGGAGGCGGACGAGGAGCCCCCAAGCGAGCTGAACCGCGAGGCCCTGGAGATCGGGCTCATCGTCTCCAAGCTTCTCAACATGCAGATCGCCGACGAAGTTCACACCATGAGAAAGATCGTGATCGATGGCTCCAACACCTCCGGCTTTCAGAGGACCGCCTACGTCGCTTCCCACGGACAGATCGACACCTCCTGCGGCAAGGTCAGGATGGAGACGATCTGCCTTGAGGAGGAGGCGGCGAGGATCATCGAAGACAGGGGAGACGAGGTGGTCTACTCCCTCGACCGGCTGGGGATACCCCTGGTCGAGATCTGCACCTCCCCCGACGTCGTCTCTCCCCAGCACGCCCGGGAGGTGGCCCAGCGGCTGGGGATGATCCTCCGATCTACCGGCAGGGTCAAAAGAGGCCTGGGGACGATCCGCCAGGACGTCAACGTCTCCATCAGGGACGGGGCGAGAGTGGAGATAAAGGGAGTCCAGGACCTGAACCTGATCGAGACGATCGTGGCGGTGGAGGCCAGAAGGCAGCACCTCCTCCTGGAGATCAGAGAAGAGCTCCTCGGGCGGGGAGCAGAGGTTCACGACAGGGTGGCCGACGTCACCGGCATCTTCGCCACCACCGAGTCGAAGGTGATAAAATCCGCCCTCGGCAAGGGGGGCGTGGTCCTGGCGGTGAGACTCGGTGGCTTTGCAGGCCTTTTGGGAAAGGAGATCCAGCCGGGACGGCGGCTCGGCTCGGAGATATCCGACCGGGCCAAGAGGGCGGGGGTCGGCGGGATCTTCCATTCCGACGAGCTTCCAGCATACGGCATCACCCAAAATGAGGTGGAGGCCGTCCGGTCTGAGCTGGGAGCCCTTGCGGGCGACTGCGTGGTGATGGTGGCAGCGCCCCGGGACCGGGCCGAGGCGGCGATGAAGGCGGTACTGGAGAGGGCGAAGGAAGCCCTCATCGGGGTTCCCGAGGAGACGAGAAGGGCCCTCCCCGAGGGGACGAGCGAGTACATGAGGCCCCTTCCAGGGTCCGCACGGATGTACCCGGAGACGGACGTTCCTCCCGTGGTGGTGGCTCCCGAATACCTCGATTCCCTTGAGCTGCCCGAGCTCTTCGACGAGAGGACAGCGCGGTTCGAGGAGGAGTACGGGCTCAACCACGAGTTCGCGAAACTGATGGCCTCATCGCCGAGCTATCAGCTCTTCGAGGATGCCGCGAGGAAGCTATCCCTCCCTCCGGCCCTGGTGGTGAGAACCCTGGAGATGATCCCGAGGGAGCTGGCCCGGGATGGGATACCCGTTTCGAGCTTGACGGAGGACCGCTATCTCGACGCCCTCTCCCTCGTCGCCGAAGGGGGGGCGGCCAAGGAGGGGATCCCCCAGCTTCTGGAGACGATGGCAAAGCTGCCCGAGCTCTCGGCCTCTGAGGCCGCAAAGAGAGCAGGCCTCGCGGGCGTAGACCAGGGAGGGGTCGAGGATGTGGTGGTCGGGATCGTCGCTGAGAAGGAGGCCTTCGTGAGGGAGAGGGGCGAGGCGGCCCTCGGTCCTCTGATGGGCATCGCCATGAAGGAGCTGCGAGGAAAGGCCGACGGCGCCCTCGTCAGCTCCGTCCTGAAAAGAGAGATCGATCGGATTTTGGCAGAATAGGTGGCCGCCGAGCGGCCCGAACTTTCCGCCGAGTCCGGGCCAGGGAACCTTATTTATTTCTCGCCGAGCCAACTACTATTTTGTCTGTTCAAATCGATGCCTTTGGAGTCTTGAGCGATGAAACGGGAGATCCTTCTCTGGGACGAGACGATCTTCAAGGACCGGGAGGTCCTGGAGTTCGACCACCTGCCCGAGCACTTCGCTCACCGCGAGTCCCAGATGGAGGCCCTCAAGTTCTGCGTCAGGCCCGCCTTCGCGGGGGGCCGTCCGGTCAGCGCCATCTGTCTTGGCCCACCCGGCACCGGGAAGACGACGGCGATCTTCAAGCTCTTCAGCGAGATCGAGGCCCATTCATCGAAGGTGGTCCCGGTCCACGTCAACTGCCAGATGGACCATACCAGACACGCCATATTTCTTCGCATCTACAGCAAGCTCCTGGGCCACTCGCCGCCGACGAGCGGCGTCTCCTTCAAGAGGGTTTTAGAGCGGATCGCAAAGTCGATGGCGAAGGAGAACAGGGTTCTTGTGGTAGCCCTCGACGACATCAACTACCTCTTCCCCGAGCGGGAGGTGGACCGGGTCCTCTACACCCTTCTTCGGGCCCACGAGACCTTCCCCGGTTTCAGGGCGGGGGTGATCGCCATCCTCAGCGAGCCGGCCTTAAACTACGTCTTCGATCCGCGGGTCGGGTCTGTCTTCCAGGCCGAGGAGGTCATCTTCCCCCTCTACTCCATCGAGGAGATCAAAGATATCCTGGAACGCAGGGCTCAGCTCGGCTTTTATCCCGGCGTCGTCTCGGAGGAGATCATCGATCTGGTCTCAGACCTCACCGAGCGGGCCGGAGACCTGAGGGTCGGGATCGACCTTCTCAAGAGGGCGGGGATGGAGGCCGAGAGGAGGGCATCCCGGACCATATCGAGAGAGGACGTCGACCGGGCTTACGAGAGATCGAGGCTGGTCCACCTATCGAGCGCCCTGAAGCCCCTCCGGGAGGACGAGCTCCTTCTCCTCGGCCTGGCGGCGGAGATGGAGACCTCGAAGGCCGGGGATCTGTACGAGAAGTTCAAAGATGCCACCGGCTCAGGCTACACCCGGTTTCACGAGATCCTGAACAAGCTGGACGCCGCAAGGCTGATCGATACCGACTTCAGCGGCCCAGGCCACCGGGGCAGGTCCAGGATCGTCCGCATCAGGTACGATCCGAAAGAGATCGTTGAGCGGATCAAACCGAAGGAAAATATATAGAGTATAGACGGTATTTTTGGTAAGGCCATCTATTTATCCTATTGTGATAAATTTTATACACGATACCTGTAAGGGGTGATCCCTGATGAATAGACCGTTAGTTTCCTTTTTGATCGCCTTCTTGGCGATCGCATCGATATTGTCCTTTTCGGGATGCGTCGACGAGGAGAAAGAGGGCGCTCCCGCCGCGGAGGCGGCTGCCGTCTCCGTCGCCGGGTCCACCACGGTGATGCCTCTGGTGGAGGCCTGTGCCGAGGAGTTCAATCGAATCCAGAATGAGGTCCACGTCTCAGTCACCGGAGGCGGGTCCGGTGTCGGGATCAAGAACGCCGCCGAGGGGCTCGCTGACATCGCCATGGCTTCCCGTGAGGTGAAGCCGGACGAGATCGTCGCCTACGGCGACAGCTTCGTCGAGTATCTGGTCGCCTACGACGCCATCGCCGTGGTGGTGAGCCAGCCGATCTACGAGGCAGGAGTAACAGGCCTCTCCCAAGAACAGGTGGCTGCCATCTACAGCGGCGAAGTCGCCAACTGGATGGATGTAGGCGGTCCCGACGAGAGGATCTACGTGGTGGCGCGGGAAGTCGGCTCCGGCACTCGAGACACCTTCAACGAGATGGTGATGGGCAGCGCTGAAGCAGAGACCCCCGGGGTGACCACCTATCACGGGAGCAACGCCGAGGTGAAGACCGCAGTGACGAACAGCGATAAAGCGATCGGGTACGTAGGGATGAACTACGTCGAAGGCGGTGCCCTCCGGGCCGTGGCCTACGACGAGGTCATGCCCTCCGCCAAGACGATAAAGGACGGCTCCTACCCGCTCTCGAGGGCCCTGAACCTATACACCTTTGGGGAGCCCGGCCCCGACGCTGAGAAGTTCATCGACTTCATCCTGAGCGACGAGGGGCAGAATATCGTGGTGGATTCCGGGTTCGTCCCGATCCGCTGAAACAGAAAATGGATAATTGGAGGGAGTGGCGCTGGCGGTCAGAGTGCCAGCGCAACTCTTTCATCGTACTTTTCTTTGCGTCCGTTTCACAAGGGCTGCTCTCTGGATTTGTCCGTCCAGGAGTCTCCCCAGGCGACATCTCGGCAGGTGCAGTCGAAGATCTCCTCCTCACCCCACTCCTTGTCGTAGTCCTCCATGGACCCGTAGCCTCCGATGCAGCAGGAGAGCCAGTCCGGCCTCACCTTCCTAGCATACTTGTTGGCGCAGAATTCCATGTTCTTCTGTATGCTGAAGGTGCCGATGTAGTCCTCTTCGATATCTATCATGGGATACTTCCAGGGGCCCACCAGCTCGCCCACGTGGACGGCTCCCTCGGTCACATCCTCCTCGATCCTCATCCGGGCGAGGCCGACGCCGTTCTCAGGAGAAGAGCTGTAAAAAGTAGTCCATTTCTTTGTCGTCTCGTTGTAAAGCGTTTTCGGCGTAGGCTCTTTGCACTGGAGATCGACGCCCACGTCTTTAACGAAGGCAGAGGCGTACTCGATCTGGTGGTGCATCGAGGTAAATACCTCAGGCTGGTAATTCTTGCCCCAGGTCTTCTCCTTCAGCTTGGAGTTGTAGACGATGGGGTTCTTCGCGTAGTACCCGGTCCCGTAGGCCATCGCCATGGGAGAGTAGACCATCTCATTCTGCTCCAAGAAGGATATGTTCTGGGCGTAAGCGTCTTCCTTGGGGAGATAAAGGTAAGTATCCCTGTTCTGAGGATAGTAGCTAATTTTGCTTTGGTTTGATCTGATCAGCGTCGCCGCGTCCATGGAGCCGCTCCCGTGCATGTAGTTAAGAAGCTCCAGGCTAGGAGTGTTCACGTTCTGGCGCACCACGGCGAAGCCACTTCCTACCACGTCCTGCTCGAAAGTATGCTCGTACTGCGTCTCCCATGCGGCCGATGCCGACGCCGCCATGAAGAGCAGCAGGGCAAGAGCCGCCCCGGCTTTCGTCATCCTTCCAATATGTATCACATCATCCCTCCCTCAAAATTAGGACTGTCTGAGAGCGAGTAGCTCGAAAACTACCTGGCCAAATTAAAGGGCACAACAGGTATATAACGATTTATGCTTAGAAATATCTTCCCTGAATTCGTCATACAAAAGGATGAATTGTGAACAAAAATTATTATAGCTTAAATCAATTAATTGAAAAACCCTGTAAAACTTATCTCTAAAATCACACCCAAAATAATATGGGGGGAGCGGCGCTGGCATTCGATCTGCCAGCGCGACTCAACTTTTCATGGTGATATCCGACAGATCTCGCCAGTTATAACGGTTGTTCCTTGGATTTGTCAGTCCAGGAGTCTCCCCAGGCAACGTCTCTACAGGTGCAGTCGAAGATCTCCTTCTCGCCCCAGATCTTGTCGTCGTCTTCCATCTCGCCATATCCGCCGACGCAGCAGGAGAGCCAGTCCTTGGGGCCTTTGGGTTTGCTCTTCTCGGCGCAGAGCTTCATGTTCTTCTTGATGGTGAAAGATCCGACGTAGTTCTCGTCGATCTCGATCAAGGGGTCTTTCCATCCACGGCTGCCGTCGGGATCAGTCAGGAGCTCTCCGACGTGGACTGTACCCTCAGTCACCGTCTCCTCGATCCCCATCTCAGCGAGGCCGTGACCGGCAACCCCCTCCTCGTTGCTCTCTATGCACTCCAGGTTCACCCTGATGTCCTTCTGGAACCCCTGAGCGTACTCGATCTGATGGTGCATCGAGACGCCTTCCTGGTAGCTCTTGCTCTGGGTCTTCTCCTTCAGCTTGGAGTTGAATACCACCGGGTTTTCGGCGTAGTAGCCAGTGCCGTAGGCGAAACTCTGGGGGGCGTACTTCATCTCGTTCTGCTCCACGAAGGATATCTTGCCCTGGTGGACTTTCGTCTTGCTCGAAGCATACTGGCCTGTGTCAGGGTCGAACTTATAGTAGTCCTTCTCCTCCTGGCTGGAGTTCAGCAGGGTCGCCGAGTCCAAGCTCCCGCTCCCGTGCATGTAGTTTTGGAGCTGGAGTGTCTCCGTGTTCACCTTCTGGTAAACCATGGCATACCCCTCGCCAGAGACGTCCTGTTCGAAGTAGTGCTCGTTCTCGATGAAATATCCCTCGGGGTTATTGGCGGCCAAAGACGGGCCCGACACCACCAGCATCACCATGAGCGCAGCCCAGACCACCATGACTGCAGCCCAGATCTTCATAATCGTCCCTACATCCCTCATATCCATCTCTTCTCCAAATTTGCATCTGCTAATCGCGATTTTATCGTCGACGGCCACAACCATGCTGGATATGGGGTATAAAATTAATCATAATATTATAAATAGATCTACGGACTGCGATTACGCATCTTTTTCATATATATCGATGGTTACACGACTTTCGTGTATGTACTTTATATACTCGGGTCGGTTACTTCGCCCCTCTTTCACACCCTTCCAGCCGTTTTGATCGATCGGAAGATCTTTTATGACCCCTTCTCCCGGCAAGTCGAAAGGCTGAGGGGACGTTCCCGCATCAAGCAACTGCAGTATATAGAATATGTTTCGAAATATTGACTATATATGAAAAAGTCGCGGGAATGCATCTATTTATTTTATTGTGGATCATTTTATACATCATCCCTGCAGGGATGGGGCCGTATGAGCATCAGGTCAAAATCCGTATTGGCCAGCGTTCTGATCGCGGCATTTTTTGTTGCCGCAGGGTGCGCTGTAGCTTTATCGGTATCGGGATCGACTACGGTTCTCCCCTTTGGCGCCCAGGCTGCCGAGGAGTTCAACGCCATGCAGGATGAAATCGAGGTCTCCGTAACCGGCGGCGGCTCCGGCGTTGGCATCAAGAACGTCGCCGAGGGCATCAGTGACGTCGCCATGGCCTCAAGGCAGGTAAAGGACTCCGAAAAGGAGGCCTACCCTGACGAGGAGTTCGTCGAGACCACCGTCGCCTACGACGCGGTCTGCATCGCCGTGAGCGCGGCCGTCTACGACGCCGGCGTCACCGACCTTTCCCAGGAAGATGTTCAGGCGATCTACAACGGCGAGATCACCAACTGGGAGGAGCTCGGCGGCGAGGATGAAAATATCTACGTCCTCGGAAGAGAGGTCGGCTCGGGCACTCGAGACACCTTCAACGAGATGGTGATGGGGAGCGCCGAGGCTGAAACTCCGGGCGTCACCACCAACCACGGGAGCAACGCTGAGGTTAAGACCGCGATAACGAACAGCGACAAGGCCATCGGCTATCTCGGACTTAACTACGTCCTGGACGGAGACCTGGTGGCCATCGCCTATGAAGGGGTTGAGCCCTCCGCCGAGACGATAAAGGACGGCTCCTACCCCCTGGCTAGAGAGCTTTACATGGTCACCTATGGCGAGCCGAGCGAGGACGCTTCTGTCTTCCTGGACTTCGTGACCGGTGAGGACGGTCAGGCCATAGCCGAGGAGCTCGGCTTCGTATCGATTAACTGAGCTTGGAAGAGAGATAACTTCGCCTGGGGCCTTGTGGCCCCGGGCCCTCCCTCTGTCTTATTAGATCCTGGCTGATGACTTTTTTGCTTTTGTTCTTAGATCCTGGTAACCGGAGGCGTCACCTTTGAAGGTGCTGAATTTCTCGGGCGGAAGAAGGAAAGGCGTTCTTAAAATGGTCGCGATCTTTCTCGCAATAGTCGTTACTGCAGGTGTCATCTTCCTCTGGGGCGACGATCTGCAGAATGGATCGGCTCAAAGGAGCGGTCAGCTCTCTGTGGTGGGGTCGACTTCAGCTCTGCCTTTCGTCGCGATCTGCGCCGAGGAGTTTAACTCTCTCCAGGACGACCTCTCCGTTTCAGTGACCGGCAGCGGCACGGGCGTCGGGATCAAGAGCCTGGCCACAGGGATCGCTGATATTGCCATGGCCTCAAGAGAGGTGAAAGCCGAGGAGATCGAGATTTATGGGGACCGGTTCGAGCCCTTTCCAGTAGCCATCGACGCCGTCTGCATCGCAGTAAGCCTGGATGTCTATGACGGTGGGGTCAGAGGGATCTCTCGCGATCAGCTCTTTTCGATCTACAACGGAGAGATCGAGAGCTGGAAGGATCTGGGAGGTCCAGACGAGCCGATCGCGGCCATCGCCAGGGAGGAAGGCTCAGGAACCAGGGACGTCTTCAACGAGGTCGTCATGGGGCGGTATGACCACGAGACTCCCGGAGCGGATTCGTATCGGGGAAGCAACGCCGAGGTTTGGGCGGCGATAGCTTCCGGCAAAGGGACCGTCGGGTACATCAGCCTCAACTATGCAAAAGGTGATGATCTTGTAGCTCTAGCCTACGAGGGGGTCGAGCCATCGGCGGAGACTATAAAGGACGGTTCTTATCCCCTGGCTAGGACTCTATACCTTTACACCGAGGGCGAGCCCGACGATAATGAGAAGGCGTTTCTGGAGTTCGTTTCGGGCGAAAGGGGCCAGGCTATCGCCGAAAATCTCGGGTTTGTGCCGGTGAGGTGAGACGAAGCCAAAACGGCTTAAAGTCGAGCCCTGACTCGGGGAAAGATTGATATTATTTTGGAAGAGGTGTTGAAAGAATAATGAAGCCTGAATCGGTCATAACCTGGATCGTGGTGGCCATATTCGTCGCTGCCGGCGCGGTCTTCTACATCATCGAAGGCGAGGATCTGGCCCTCGGCGATTCTTCCCGTGGCGAGGTTTCGAACCTCTCGGTCGCCGGGTCCACCACAGTTCTGCCCTTTGCAGAGGCCTGCGCTCAAGAGTTCAACCGGGTGCAAAAGGACGTAGTGGTCTACGTCGCCGGCGGCGGAACGGACGCCGGGCTCCGACTGGTGGCCGCGGGCACCGCCGACATAGCCATGACTTCGAGAAAGGTCGGCGACTCTGAGAAGGAAACCCTCGGAGGCAAATTGGCAGAGCACCGAATCGCTCGCGACGCCATATCCATCGTGGTGAGCCCGTCCATCCGGGAAGCCGGGATCGACGACCTGAGCTCCGACCAGCTCAGGGCGATCTACTCCGGCGAGATCGAAAACTGGAGGGAGCTCGGCGGCCCAGATCGAGATATAATCGCTGTATCGAGATCTTCAGGCTCGGGGACCGGCGAGATCTTCAGCGAGAGGGTGGCCACCCCAGGGGCAGCGGTCTACCGCGAGAGCAGCTTGGAGGTCGAGGAGTTTGTGGCCGGAAGCGACGGGGCGATAGGTTATGTGGGCTTGAACCTCGCCCGGGACGAAGACGTCGCCACGATCGCCTACGAGGGCGTTACGCCATCGTCGGAGACGGTGAAGGATGGATCTTACCCTCTATCGAGGACCCTCTACATGTACACCGAGGGCGAGCCCGACGATGAGGAGAGGGTGTTTTTGGAGTTTGTCACCGGGGAACGGGGCCAGGCCATCACCGAGGGGATGGGATTTGTGCCCGTCTCGACGTAACCTAGCCCAAATTTTTACAGTATGCGCTTTCAGGAGCATATCAGCGGGGGGGGATATACCAACTTCAGCAGGCCTCCGTCCCCATGGGCCCAAGCTCCTCGAAGGTCTGGGCGAGGATCGTCCTGGTGGTGATGACCCCCTCCGTCTCCCGAATCGTCTCGACCAGGCCGTTGAGAGCCAAAAGGCCGCCCACCTGGACCTCCAGGAAGAGGTCGAAATCTCCGAAGAGGATGTACATCTTTCTTATTCCGCCAAGTCCTTTGAGGACTCGGTGAATTCTCCTCTCATGACCGGGAACCGTCTTCACCATAATTATGCCGTCGACCATTTTTCCTTCACCCCATCTTGCGAAATATTCTGAAATTTGACCCCTGAAGACGGCTCATCAAATCCCATCGCCGCCCGAATCTTTCGGGCTGCCCTCGCCCTCAAGGTCTGGTAAAGTTTGGATGCTGCATCTTTTTCGGTCATCTCTTCGATCCTCCGTTCTCAAAAAGAGACGTTCGGGCGCAGGGGCTCTTCAGAGCCCCATCGCCTCCTTCAGCAGGGTGAATACCTCGGTGTTGTCGACGAGGCCCCGGGAAAACTCCACCGCCGTGGGCCCAGATGCGAATAGGGGCACATCCACTGAGGTGTGGCTGGCCTCCTCCAGAATGTTGAGGTCGGCGTAGGTCTCACTGGTGGGATAGGCTCCAGACGCGAAGTTTGAGGCCCAGCCCTCAGTGTACTCGCCGGACGCAGCGCTGATGACCAGACCACCGCATTCGTGGTCAGCGGTGACAACCACCAGGGTCTCGGGGTTTTCGGCGGCGTAGTCGAGGGCCGCCTTGACCGCGTCGTCGAAGGCGACGGTGTCAACGACGCACCTCTTGTAGTCCCGAGCGTGGTCGGCGTGGTCAATCCTGCCCCCTTCCACCATCAGGAAGAAACCGTCCTCGTCCCTGGAGAGGACTTCGATGGCCGTCGCAGTCATCTCGGCCAGGCTCGGCTCAAGGGCGGGATCTCTGTCCAGCTCGTAGGACATGTGGGAGTCGGTGAAGATTCCCAGGAGCCTCTCGGTGGTGGCAGGGTCTACGGCCACAAGCTCGCCCTCGTTTCTGACTACAGTCCATCCCGAGGAAGCTGCCTCCTCCAGAAGGCTTCGGTTGTCAAAGGAGAACTTGCTCGCGCCTCCTCCCAGGGCCACCTCCATATCGCTCTCGATGCACTGCTCGGCGATCTCGTTCTCCCAGTCACGGTCGGCGGAATGGGCGTAGTATCCGGCGGGGGTGGCGTGGGTGACCCTGGTGGTGGTGACGACGCCGGTGGCCTTTCCAGCCTCCTCGGCCATCTCCAGTATGGTCTTCAATGGAACGGCGTATGCGGTGGCGTTCTCGTATCCCATCACCGCGCCGCGATCGGTGACGTTGGCAACAGAAATCACGCCGTTATAGGTCTTCTCGCCGGTGGCCAGGGCGGTCACCGCAGCGGCTGAGTCGGTGATCCAGCTGTTCAGGGAGTGGGTGGACATGTATCCTGCATACTCCATCTCGTCCATGTACAGCCTGGTGTTCTGGTAGCTATCCAGGGTGGGCTGGTATTCGGGCTGGTCGCCGCCGGCCTTCTCCCATCTCGCGGCGGTCAACTGGGCGTACCCCATGCCGTCGCCGATGAGGAAGATCACGCTCTCTGCTCCACCATCAGTACCTTCTATCATCTCGGCTCCTCCGGCCGTCATGGGAAGCGAAGAGGAAACGAACAATATGGCCAAAACCCATAGGTCTAAATGCTGTCGTCTCATTTCTATGCCTCTTTTGTCGTCTCATGTGGCGATTTTTGCGCCGGTCTTCTCGCGCTCCAGAAAGACGCATCAACTCCGCCACGGCCGACAGAAGGGCACGGATTTATGTAAATATTGCACAAATATAATAAATAGTGCGGCTTATTTCTTATTCAGGCCTTTTCCCGCCGTTTTCTATATAGATGGATGACGAGTTCGGCGCTCTTATCATCTGAGAAGTTCCCTTTCCACCCCACCAGGGAGGGAAAAATGCCTATATAGAATATTTTTCAGAATTGTCTCTATATATTTAATGTGGACAAGTGGCTTATAGTATGTATCAACCGAAAACTATCATGGACCCTCCGAAGAAGAGAAAAACTCTCAACCGTCGGATTCGAGAGAAGGTCATCGAGTATTCTTTCTTCTTCACCGCCATCACCTCGATCCTGGTTATGGTCCTGATCTTCTACTTTTTGATTCACGAGAGCCTTGCGGCCTTTGTTGAAGTGGGGTTCTTCAACCTCCTCTTCGGCATGAAGTGGCATTCTGCCGGGAACATCTTCGGCATGGCGCCCATAATCGTGGGATCTATCATGGTCACCCTCCTGGCCCTGGTCATAAACATCCTGGTGGGAGTTCCCCTGGCCATATACCTGGCGGAGCTGGCCGGGCCCCGGAGCCGTTCGATCTTGAAGCCGGCCATTGAGCTATTGGCCGGGGTTCCCTCCATCGTCTACGGCTTTCTGGGAGTTCTGATCCTGGTCGCCTACCTCGAAGATAGCTTTGACATGCTGACAGGGAGGTCGATTCTGGCGGGATCGATCCTCCTGGGGATCATGTTCATCCCCGCCCTGACGACGATATGCGAGGACGCCCTCAGGGCCGTTCCAAGGGAGTTCAAGGAGGGGTCTCTCGCCCTAGGCGCCACCAAGTGGCAGACGGTGCGAAGGGTCTCCCTCCCCGCCGCCTCCTCAGGTATCATCGCTGCAGTCGTTCTCAACGTAGGAAACATCATCGGTGAGACTATGGCCGCCCTTCTGGTGGTTGGCAACGTCGCTCGTCTTCCATCGCCCATCTTCGACCTCTTCGACCAGAGCGCCATCTTTACCTCGGTCATCGCCGGGGAGATGGGAGAGGTGCCTCACGGTTCGATGCACTACCACGCCCTCTTTGCCGTAGGCTTTGTTCTGCTGGTGATCGTCACCGTCCTCAACATCTCGGCGGACTTTGTACGGGCTGCCATAAAGAAGAAGTTCGGAGGATACTGATCAGCTCCCTCTTCCAGCGATCCGTTCATGCTCCTTCGGCCTCCACCTGCATCACACCAGATATATAGCTGTACCAACTCTATATAGAGAATATAGATAAGTGCTTTAAGCGATGAACGAACGCTCAGATGATGATATGGATCCTCCAGCTGAACGCGGCGCCCGTCGCCCTCAGAGATACGGTGACCGTTTTGTGGAGGCGTTCCTATTTTTTGCCGCCATCACCTCGATTTTGGTGATGGTCCTCATCTTCTACTTCCTCACCTACGAGAGCGTTCTCGCCTTCAGAGACGTGGGGGTCTTCGATATGATCCTGGGGCAGAAGTGGCATCCTGCCGGTGAGATCTTCGGGATGATGCCGATCATCGTCGGCTCGGTTCTGATCACCTTCATCGCTCTATTCATAAACATCCTGGTGGGGGTGCCTCTGGCGATATACCTCTCTGAGCTTGCTGGCCCCTGGTCCCGGGAGCTATTGAAGCCCGCCATAGAGCTGTTGGCTGGGGTTCCCTCCATCGTCTACGGCTTCCTTGGAGTTCTGGTCCTGGTGGTCTATCTCGAAAAGAGCTTCGATATGCTGACCGGAAGGTCGATCCTGGCGGGAGCGATCCTCCTGGGGATCATGTTCATCCCCGCCCTTACGACGATATGCGAGGATGCCCTCCGGGCCGTTCCCAAGGAGTTCAAAGAGGGGTCTCTAGCCCTCGGCGCCACCCACTGGCAGACGGTTCGGAGAGTGACCCTTCCCGCCGCCTCTTCGGGGATCATCGCCGCCGTGATCCTGAACGTCGGCAGGATCATCGGAGAGACCATGGCCGCCCTTCTGGTGGTGGGAAACGTTGCGCGGCTGCCGTCGCCCGTCTTCGACGCCTTCGACCGGGGCGCCATCTTCACCTCGGTCATAGCCGGGGAGATGGGTGAGGTGGCCCACGGGTCGATCCACTACCACGCCCTCTTCGCCGTCGGTTTCGTCCTGCTGGTGATCGTGACCGTCCTCAACATCTCGGCGGACCTGGTCAGGGCTGCGATCCAGAAAAAGTTCGGAGGGTACTGACGTGAAGAAGATCAAGCCTGCGCCCCTGGCATCAATCGTTGTTGCCCTCTTTCTGCTAATCTCTTCTCTATACTACCTGATAATTCAGACCGAAGAGATCCTCCTGCTGCCGTTCTGGGAGGGCGGGCTCGTGGCATGTATCGTCCTCATATCCGCCTCTGCCTTCGCCCTCAATCGGGGGGCCGCCGATCGGACCCGAGTCGCCTGGACGGGTTCGAGGTTTCTGCCTCTGGCTGCGGACCTGGTCTACTTTCTGGGCGCGTTTCTTCTCATATTTTCGGGCCGGATCCGTCCCGACCTGGAGCTCCAGCTTCTGGGGCTGAGCGGGGTCTTCACTTACGACCTGGTCCTTCCATTTCTGGTCCTTCTCGCGAGCTTCCTGGTGATAAAAGACTCCATCAACCTCCTTTATGGGTACAGCACCAGGGGTAGAGAGGTTCTGGTATTCTCGATGGTCCGGCTCAGTGCGGTCTTCACCCTCCTGCTTTTGGGCGGGATCATCTCGGTGATCCTCTTCCGGGGGATAGGGGCCATAAGCTGGGAATTTCTCACCCAGCCCCACTTCCGGCTCGGTCAGCAGGGCGGGATCAGCACCTGCATCGAGGGGACCTTCTGGCTGGTGATAGGGGCGATGCTGATCTCGGCGCCCCTGGGTATCGGAGCCGCCATCTACCTCAACGAGTACTCCAAGCATACGGGGTTGAAGCGGGTAGTGACCATCGCAGTCGGCTGTCTCAACGGGGTGCCTTCGGTCGTCTACGGCCTCTTCGGCCTCGCCTTCCTGGTGGCGACCTTCGGCCTATCGCTTCTCGCAGGGTCCATAATCCTGGGGCTGATGAACCTGCCCACTATCATCCTCACCAGCCAGGAGGCGCTCAAGAGCGTTCCAAACTCCCTGCGAGAGGGTAGCGTCGCCCTCGGCGCCACTCGGTGGCAGACGATTAGAAAAGTGGTGATCCCGTCGGCCCTCCCCGGAGTCCTCACGGGGCTAATCATCGGGGTGGCGAGAGCCGCCGGGGAGACGGCTCCCATCATGTGGACCGCAGTCACTTTCTCCGCGACCCCCGTCCACATGTTCTACGGCGTCATTCCCGACGTAACCCAGCCCGCCAACAACCTCTGCTACCATCTTCTCAACCTGATCTACTTCCTGGGGGCCTGGGACGTGGAGCAGAACGCCTGGGGGACAGCCCTGGTCCTTTTAGCCCTGGTCCTCTCCATCAACATGGTGGCGATCCTGGTAAGAAACCACTATCGAAAGAAGATCTCATGGTGAGGTCGCCCCCCACACCCCACAACTTTTATCATTTCAGGGACGTAAGGGTCTGTTATGAGACCGATCTCTTCCGACGAGATGAGAGCCGTCGACGCCAACTGCACCTATTTTGGCCTGCTCCCTCTCCAGCTGATGGAGAACGCCGGGTCTGCCCTCGCCCAGGAGGCGAAAAAGAGGGTCCGGGGAAAGAAGATCGCCGTCGTTGCCGGAAGAGGAAACAACGGCGGGGACGCTTTTGTGGCCGCTCGCCACCTCGCCGACTTCGAGGTGACGGTTTTTCTCCTCGGACGATCGAGAGATATCGCCACTGAAGAGGCGAGGCGGAACTGGGAGATTCTGGAGCGGCTCGGCTTCGACCTCCGGGAGGTTCGGGATTCGGGCGACCTCGAGTCACTATCCCAGTACGATCTGATCCTGGATGGGGTATTCGGGACCGGCGTCCGGGGAACGGTCCGAGGCCTGGAGGCCGAGGCGATCGATGCCATCAACTCCTCCAGAAAGAGCGTCGTCTCGGTGGACGTCCCCAGCGGCCTGGGGACCGATAAGGTTGTGGATCCCGAGGTGACCGTCACCTTCCACAGGCCGAAGGACGGAATCCCCGGCGAGGTGGTGGTGGCGGGGATCGGCATACCTCCCTCCGCCGAGTTTATGACAGGCCCCGGCGACCTGGCCCTGGTGACCGGCCGGGCTGCCGGAAGCCACAAAGGCCAGAACGGCCGGGTCCTGGTGATCGGGGGCGGGCCTTACAGCGGCGCTCCTGCCCTGTCGGCGATGGCCGCCCTCCGGGCCGGGGCGGACCTGGTCACCGTCGCGGCCCCCGCCAGCGTCTCCGACACCATCGCGGGATTCTCCCCGAACCTGATCGTGAGATCCCTATCCGAGGATCACCTCTCTCCCGATGACCTGCCGGCTCTTCGAGAGCTTCTGCCCCGTCACGACGTCGTCGTCGTGGGCATGGGCCTGGGCCGTCATCCAGAGACCCAGGAGGCTCTGGCGAAGATCGTCCCCGAATGCGGCAAGGTGGTGATGGATGCCGACTCCCTCCTCCCCGGAATCCCTCTCAAGGGGATCATCACTCCCCACGAGAGCGAGTTTAGGAGGGTGAGCTCCATCAAGGTGCCGCCGGGCCGGGTCCAGAACGAGACCTTGATGAGTTTCGCAAGGGACATGAACATCACCATCCTTCTCAAGGGGAAGGTCGACCTGATCACCGACGGCGAGGTCGTGAGAGGCAACGCCGCCGGGAACGCGGGGATGACCGTCGGCGGGACCGGGGACGTCCTCGCCGGGATCACGGGGGCCTTCCGCTGCAAGGCCTCGCCGCTGCGGGCCGCCGTCGCCGCGGCCTTCGTCAACGGGATCGCCGGCGACCTCGCTTTTGAGGAGAAGGGCTACTCCCTCCTCGCCACCGACGTCGTCGAGAATATACCCCGGGCCATGTGGCGGTGAGGCTGTGAGACCACAAGGCCAAGAGGCTGTGTGATGTGATACTGTGAAGTCGGACCTAGATTCAGACCGCCGGGAGGATCGGGGGGGAATGGTGGAGATCACCGAGAAGCCCCCCGTCGGGCGGAGGGCCGTTGCCTCCGGAACAATCCGCCTGAAAGAAACCACAATCGAGGCGATCAAAAGCGGCGAGGTGAAGAAGGGGGACGTCCTCACTGTGGCGAGGGTGGCAGCGATCCAGGCGGTGAAGGAGACGCCAAGGCAGATCCCCATGTGCCACCCCATCCCCCTCACCGGGGTCGAGGTGGTCTTCGAGCTTCTCTCCGGCCAGGTCAGGGCGACGGTCGTCGTCACCTCCGTCGGCAAGACCGGCGTCGAGATGGAGGCTCTGGCCGGGGTCTCGGTGGCGCTCCTCAACGTCTGGGACATGGTCAAGTCCCGGGAGAAGGACGAGACCGGAAACTACCCCTCGACCAGGATCGAGGAGATCAGGGTGGTGGAGAAGAGGAAGGGCGAAGTTTGATCTTGAGCATCAAGACTTGTTTCCGAATGCCAACACAATAATTACAGCTGTCAAGACGAATCCTGCAAAGACGGCTCCGGTGTAGAGAAATCCCGCGCTTGGGACGTCGCGGGCGAATGAGAGAAATGCCAAAATCGTAACCAGGTAGAATTCAATGATCGAGCTACATGTGGTTTTGGGGGCAGCCAGCATCTACCTTCGGAGAAATAACATATTGATGGCAATACCAGAAAATATGAATAATGTTATATATAAATATAATAGACCGGTCCATTGGGATTCCAAGTAAAGTAACAACGCACCGAGAAATGCCGAAATCAAAAATACTTTGGATAAGACAAAATCGATTCTATTAAGAAAACCGAACAGACTACCATTAAATTAATAAAATAGGTCTTAGTTTTTATTCAGATGGTTCTCATCAAACAGATTCACCTTACATTGAATATTTATAGGACTTACGCAGTTAGAATGATAACAGCGTTATGACTTAAATATTTTATATATTCTCTTATAGCATTTCGAATTACACTTTGCTTGCTCTCAAACCAGCTTCGAGCAGTTCTGATCCTTTCGA
>Ga0272442_10002270_pt1 | contig 28176 bp, 39 predicted proteins | sample SSMForm2O_FD_200262 | JGI IMG/M metagenome (GOLD analysis project Ga0272442, IMG submission 200262) | Marine sediment archaeal communities from Little Sippewissett salt marsh, Falmouth, MA, United States - SSM-Form-2O | ecosystem: Environmental > Aquatic > Marine > Wetlands > Sediment ...
GTTTTTGTTGGAATAATTTTTGACTTTGATCCTAGATTAAGTTTATTAGCAGGTTATGCAGGCACAGATATTCTGGAGGGAATTTACAAAAGCTTTTCAGTGCAAAAAGTTTATGTTAAAAGAAAATAAAATGCCGAGAATAACAATTAATATCACAGACGACGAACAAAAAATTCTAAAAAAGCGTGCAGACAAAAATTTCTTTTCACTAATAGAACAAGTTGAAGATATTGTAAGAAGAAGTTGCATATCTCAAAAAAACAAATCAAAAAACAGAGATTTCAAATGCGATGACCGACTTGTGAGTATTTTTAGCAAAAGCAACAGAGGACGAAAGAAAAAGAAAAAATAATTCTTATATTAAATCTTACCCTTTACATTTTGTTTTTTAATTTGAAAGGGTAGAACAAGACATAGAAAATACTTTTATGAATAATTTATATGCCCTTTATAAATGATTAAGGCATTATTTTATAAATTATAATTCTTTTAAATTAATATTAAAAAGAGATTATAAAATGCATTTAACTCCAATAATTAGAAAAATAATGTCAATCTTAAAAAAACAAGGATTTAAAGTAGTTAGAATAAAAGGAAGCCACATAGTAATTAATAGAAATCCTTCTCTTCCAAGACCAATAATTATCCCAAATAAAAAAAGATTATCTAATGCTGTTCGATTAAACTTAATTAAGGAATGCAAGGGAGCAGGAGTAGATACTACAAAATTAGAGAATTTATTTTAAAGAAATATCCTTGAAATAAATGGAGTAGATTCTACTTTTATGCTTTGGATTATTTTATCTTTTTCTTCTGGCATTTCTTCAAAGTATAATTCTAGTGCTTCTTTTAACATTTCTCTAGCTTCTTCTACAGTTTTTCCTTGTGTCACCACATTTGGAATTTGAATACATTTAGCACTATACCCCTCTTCTTTTTCAGGAATAATAACAATATCTAACTGAGCTCTAGTATATTTCATTTGCAATACCTTACAACAGGCATTATAGTTTAAATAGTTTTTTATCCAACAGAGGACGAAAGAAAAAGAAAAAATAATTCTTATATTAAATCTTACCCTTTACATTTTGTTTTTTAATTTGAAAGGGTAGAATTATATATTAAAGGAATTCCAATAATTTTCAATATATTCTTGTGCAAGATATTCCATTAATCTTTTAAAATGCTTTACTTCTGTTCCTAAAGGAGAAGATTTATCTGCAATTCCTAAAACTCTTAAATATTCTGCTCTATTTTTTTTCTGAATAATTAGGGGAGGAAATTTTTCTTTCAATAACATATAAACAAATAACATCCTACCAGTTCTTCCATTTCCATCTGCAAAAGGATGTATTTTTTCAAATTTCTCATGAAACATCCCAGCAAGAACAAAGGGATGAAGTTTTTCTTTATTCTCCTTGTACCACTTTATTAATAAATCCATGTCAGTTTTAACATATTTTGCAGGAGAAGCTTCAAAATGAGATTTAAATACCCTTATGTCATGAGTTCTATACCCTGCTCGAGGATCAATGTTTTTCATTAATTTATCATGTATGCTTATAATAAACTCATGATTTAAATCAAAATTTTTATTAATTATTTCAAAAAAAACTTTTTGAGTATTTTGCAAGTCAAATATCTCTCTGGGAGTTCTTTCTTTTGGAGTTAAATCTTCTCTAAGAAGTTTATTTGCCTCTTTCAGAGTGATTGTATTTCCTTCTATAGAAGTGGTATTATAAGCAAAATCCACAAGAAAATTTTTATAGGCATTTTCAATGGTTTTTTTATCTAATTTTAAAAAATATTTATTAAAATGAAGTTTTATAGCTTCAACTTGCTCTAACATCTCTCTTTCTAAATAAGGACTATCTTTAATTTTTAATTTTTTTATTTTTTCTAAATAAATATTTGAGTCAATAAATTTTTTCAAAGTTTTATAGCTTTTTCTAATTTCATCTTTGTATTTTTGTTCAATCTTGTCTAAATTCTTTTTAACTTTTGATACATCATTTCCTAAATAAGCTATATCTTTGACAACTAATTTTCCCCTGATTCTCTGAGATAATCTTAAATAATAATATTTTCTTCCTCCAGCAGATTTTACATAAATATAAACCATAAATAAAAATAAGAACTAATAGTTTTTAAATCTTACCCTTTACATTTTGTTTTTTAATTTGAAAGGGTAAGAAAGGATTCTTATATCTCATATATTTTTTTAAACCTCTTAATCAATCAAATTATATGTCAGGTTTAATTGCAATTGCAGGACGAGATTTAGAATATCCAGCTAAATTAAATGTTTTCAGAATAGGAAATGTGAATGATCTTCCTAATTTTGAATGCCCTACTCATGTTTTCTATGAACCTCCTTTTCCAAAAGGAATTTCTTTTCATAACCCAGGAATTTTATTTTATGCAGTTTCAGATAAATTAAGTGCTTCTAAACTTTCAGAGCAAATAAAAGAATGGCTTATTTATACAGAAAAATCAAGAAGAAGAGAACTTGAAGATAGATTTCAGGCACATAAGGATAGATTAGCATTTATTTCATTAAGAGATGATAAAGAATCTGCATGGCACGCTTATATGCAAGTTATTGAAGAAATTGAAAATACAACTTTAAGAGGTTTAAGAACAAAATATTTTGGACACGCACTAAGACTGATTTCAAATACAAAACAAGCTGAGATTGAAAGAATTAAAGGAGATACAAAAGCAACTTTAAGATATGTAAGAGAGCATTGCCAAAAATCCTCCTGAAGAGTAGTTATTAAATATTAAATAATTCTTTATCTTTTATCTAACATAAAAGTAATATTAAATAAACAGCCCCGAAGGGCTGGCACTCACTTAATTGCGACATCAAATGAAATGCAAATATAATAGCAAAAACCAGTATAAAACTATTTCGATTTCTATTTGCATTAGGAGATTTAAAAGATGAATTGCAATTGCATTTGCCATCATAAGGACTTTTTTGGATTTGGATTTCTCTCTGCATTGCTTATATTCTTAATTCTAATTATGCTTGAACCCTGGATAAGGGATTGGAGGGGGAAAAATAGAGTATAGAAAACATTTTAAAAGCATTTTAACCAAATAAAAATATGCCCCATTTTATAAATAAACCAAATAACAGGAAATTAAAACTAGTTGTTCAGATTCCTGCTTATAATGAAGAAAAACATATAGGCTTGGTTATTAAAGAAATTCCTCGAAAAATTCCTGGAATAAGCGAGGTTATAGTTCTTGTTTGTGATGACGGTTCAACAGATAATACAATTGAAGCTGCAAAAAATGCTGGTGCAGATTATATAATAAAAAATAAAAAAAATTTAGGGCTGGGAAAAAATTTTAAAAATGCAATTTTAACTGCACTAAAACTTAAAGCAGATATAATAGTTAATATTGATGCAGATGGGCAATTTAATACTCAAGATATTCCTAAGCTAATAAAACCAATACAAGAACAAGAAGCAGATATGGTAACTGTTTCAAGATTTATTAATTCTCATACAACAGAAAATATTCCTTTTCTTAAAAAATGGGGAAATAAAAGATTTACAAATTTAGTAAGTAAAATAACTGGGCAAAAATTCACAGACACTCAATGCGGCTTTAGAGCGTATAGTAGAGAAGCTGCATTAAGAATGAATCTTCATGGAACTTTTACTTATACTCAAGAGGTTTTTATTGATTTAGTTGAAAAAGGAATGAGAATAAAAGAAATTCCTTCGCGAGTTATTTATAAAAAAGAAAGAAAATCAGTTATCTCAGGAAATCTAAGGAGATATGGATTTAAATCTCTTGGAATAATTGCAAAAACAACACGAGATACACAACCTCTAAGTTTCTTTGGATTTCCAGCGATATTAATTCTTTTTCTAGGCGCTGTCGGAGGAATATTTTCTTTTTCTTACTGGTTATTTAATGGAACAACTAATCCAGTAAAAACTTTATTGTCTGTTTCAATATTTCTTGCAATATTTGGACTTTCTTTAAGCATCTTTGCACTTTTAGCTGACATGCTTAAGAGAATAAACATGACACAAGAGGAAGTTTTGTATAGACTAAAGAAAATTGAGATTGAAAAAGGTGATAGGAGAATTGGATGAGGAGAATATCCCTGTTAAGTACCCTTCCTCCAGTAAAGGGATTAAGCCCTTATACTTTGGGTTTAGTCAATGAACTTTCTAAAAATTGTGAAATTGGTTTTTATGGATTTAAAGCTATTTATCCAGAATTTCTTTATCCCGGTAAAAGTAAAACAGAAGAAAAAGAACCCAAGATAAAAAATGTAAAGATTATTAATAATCTCGCTTGGTATAATCCATTTTCTTGGATTAAAACAGGTTTTCAAATAGATACTAAGACTATTCATGCTCAATGGTGGAGTTGGTTTTTAGCCCCTCTTTATTTAATTACTCTTGGAATTGCAAAGAGAAGAGGAAAAAAAATAATTCTCACTATTCATAATGTTAAACCTCACGAAAAGTCCTTTATTAAAAATTGGTTAAATATTTCTGTTCTTAAACTTGCAGATGAATTTATAGTTCATTCAGAAAATAATAAAAAACAATTTTTGGGATTAACTAAAACAAAAAAGAAAATTTCTGTCATTCCTCATGGGATAATCCAGATGAAAAAAACAAAATTAACCAATTTATTCTTAAGAAAAAAATATGGATTTAAAAAAAATGATAGGATTTTATTGTTTTTTGGGAATATCCGAGATTATAAGGGATTAGATGTTTTATTGGATTCTTTAAGAAATATCCAAAATAAAAGTGTAAGATTAATAATTGCAGGAAATCCTTGGGGGAGTTTTGAGAGATATGAAAAACAGATAAAAGAAAATAATTTAAAACAAAAATGTACTCTGTTTTTGGGGTTTAATTCTGAGCAAAAACTTTCTGAATTATTTAAATTGTCTGATTTAGTTATTTTTCCATATAAAGAATTTGAAGCTTCAAGCGGGGCAGGAACAGTTGCATTATTTTATGAAAAGCCATTGGTTGTAACAAATGTTGGAGGGCTTCCGAATTTGGTAAATGATAAAAAAGTTATAGCTAAACCAAATGATTCTGAAGATTTAAAACAAAAAATTTTATATGCTTTGAGAAATCTAAAAAAACTAAAGGAAAATTCTAAAACTAAAGCTAAAGAATTTTCTTGGAAAAAAATAGCAAAGAAAACTCTGGGGGTTTATAGAGGATGAAGAAGGTTAATGTGGGGCTGATTTCCCATGACTATTTCCCAATAATTGGGGGACAAGGGGTTTATGTTTCTGAATTAATTAAAAATCTAAAATTGAATAAATCTGTTAAAACCAAGATATTTAGTACCACAAATAGAAAAAATTCATTCAAGATAACTTCAAGGAACAATTTTTATTTTTCTCTGAAGTTTAATTTTATTCTTAACGGATTAATTAATAAATACGGCCTAGGTATGATTCATTTACAGGGAGGTCCGGGGGGGATTTTTTTGATAAAAAAACCAAAAGTCCCAGCGATTTATACCGTTCATCATAGCTATTATAAAAAAAGCAAAATATCTAAAAATCCCCTATATAAATTTTTATTTTTCATAGAAAAATTATCTTATAAAAAAGCATCAAAAATAATAGTCCCTTCTAGAGATATTTATTTTGATTTGATTAATGCATATGGAATAGATGAGAAAAAGATAGTTTATATCCCAGAGGGGGTGGACACTAAAATATTCTCTAAGAAAAACTATAGGAAAATTAAAGACTCTTTAATTTTTGTTGGAAGATTGAATAAAATCAAAGGATTAAGAAATTTAATTATGTCTTTAAAGTTTGTCTCTAAAAAATATCCTTCAATAAGATTATATATTGTGGGAGAAGGCCCTGAAATAAAAATATTAAAAAAATTGATAAGAAGAAAAAACCTAAAAAATAATGTGAAATTTTTTGGGAAATTGGATAAAGAAGAAATAGATAAGTTGTATAATCAAGTTAATTTGTCTGTTTTGCCATCCTATTTTGAGGGATTTGGGTTATCTGCTTTAGAATCTGTGGCATCCGGAACACCAGTTATAGTAACTAAACAATGCGGAGTTTCTGATATAATCAAAAAGAATAATTTTGGAATTGTTATTGATTCAAATAGCCCCAAAGAGATATCAAAAGCGATACTTTCATTTTTTAAAGGAGATTTCAAAAAAAAGAAATTAAAAATATCAAAAAATTTATCTTGGAAAGAAATTGCTAAAAAAACTTTGGAGGTATATAAGAATGAAATTAAATAAATTTATTTTAATATCTATTTTTTTACTCTTTTTTTTATTATATAGTTTTTCTTTTAATCAGTTTCAAAATAAGATTTTTTATAGTCCAGATGAAAACATTAATATGCATATGTCTACAATCTATTCTAATTCTGGAAAGTTTTATTATAAAGAATCTTTAAACAATAATTTGGATAATAAAATAGTTCATCCTAGGGGGATAATCCCTCGAGGAGAAAAATTAGTGTCCATCCTTCCAATTGGAGGTCAAATGCTTTGGGGGACATTAATGATGTTCGGCATGAATCATTTAATCTCTTTTTTTGTCCCGCTTGCCTCTATACTAACTCTTTTATTTTTATTCTTGTTGCTAAATAAGCTCTTCAATAAAAAAATAGCTTATTTTTCTTGTTTAATTGTAGCCATAATGGCTCCCTTTTGGTTCTTTAGTAGTTCAATTATGGTCTCAGATATTTTATTTTTATTCTTTGCAACAACTGCAACCTTTTTCTTATTTAAATCAAAACTTCAAGAAAACAATTCTATTTTCCTTTCTTCCTTCTTTTTTAGTATGAGTTTATTAATAAATTATCGGGCGATATTTTTTCTTTTTTCTTTTTTGATCTCTTTTGTTTTTTATTTTGGTAAAAACATATTTAAGAATAAAGGAGTTAAAAAATTATTAATAATCCTTTTTGGGGCATTAATTGTTTTAGCCACTTTATTATTTTTAAATTATATCCTCTATGGAAATCCTTTTTCTACAGGATATAGCGCAATAGAGAAATATTCTCAGGAAATTGAAGGCCCTAAATTTTCTCTATTTTATTTAGAGATACCAAAGTTATTCTTTAATCTATCTAACTATCTTTTTTATATTCCTCTATACATGGCAATTTTAACATTTGGGATATTCTCTTTCGTTCTGAATAAAAAAAACACTATGAAAAAAACCTTCTTGTTTTCATTCATTCTTTATTTTGCAATAGCTACACTATATCTTAGTAATATCGCTTCTGCGGGGACAGATACTTTTTCCATCCAATCCTCTTTTTTTAGATATATCTTACCAATCTTTTTGTTGGGGGGGCCTTTTATATATGCCTCTCTTAAAAATATAAAAAAGTATAATAAATTATTGTTTGTTTTTTTGTTTGTATTAATAAATGTGGGGATAATAGTTGCTTCGAACGGAGGAATAACGTACTATAAAAATTATGAGACTAATTCTTTAAATTACATCAATTTAGTAATTAATAATACTGAAAAGGATTCCGTAATAGTAACTTCTTATTATGATAAAGTGCTTTTTCCAAAACGTAATGTTGCAGATATAACTTTGATAACCGAAAAAGGTTCTTTAGTTGGAAAAGAAATAGATGAAAAAGTTGTTGCAGATACAATCGTTAAAATTTCAAAACCAGTATATATTTTAAATAGAGGCGGAATAAATCTAAATTGTTTAAGAGAGGAACTAAATCTCAAAGGATTTGAGATAATTGAGATTAAAAATGTTCCTCATCTTTACAAGATATTAGCAAAAAATGAAAACTAAAAACATTTTTTCAATATCCGCTTTATTAATCATCCTAGCAATTGCTGGTTATTACATATACAATAATCTTTCAGATTTTAAATCTCTTACATTAGTAAATCCTCTTTATTTGATAATCCTTATAGCACTTTTTATTCTAACTTATCTTTTTATAGGATTGGTAACACAGAATCTTCTTTATCCTCTTGGAGTAAAATTAAAGGGTTTTGAAGTATTTGCTCTTTCAATTGTAACAGGTTTTTACAATCTTATTACTCCTTTTAGAGGAGGAATGGCAACAAGAGCAGTTTATCTTAAGAAAAAACATTCATTTCCTTATGTTCATTTTCTTGCATCTCTTGCAGGAATGTATGTGATTAGTTTTTTGATTGCAAGTCTTCTTGGAATTATCTCAACAATTTTAATTTATCTAACAACAGGAATTTTTAGCACGATTTTATTTTTAATCTTTTTAGGAATTTTTATTCCTTTATTAGCTATAATAATTTTATCCCCAAAATTCCCAGAACATAAAAACAAATGGATTAATAGATTTATTAAAGTAATAAATGGATGGCATTTAATTAAAAGTAATCTAAGAATTATTTTCATTATTTCAATAATAACATTAATTCAATTTTTAATTGGTTCAGTAATGTTTTATCTTCAATTCAGAGTATTTGGAATAAATATGGGCTTTTTTCAGTGTATTTTTCTAAGTGCAATTGGAAATCTTTCTTTATTAGTTTCAATAACTCCTGCAAATCTCGGAGTTCAAGAAGCAATAACTGTTTTTTCAGCTCTGACAATTGGAATAACTCCTGAACAATCTCTTTCAGTTGCATTATTAGCAAGAGCAATTCAAATGATTGTTTTATTTGTTTTAGGTCCAATATTTTCAGTAATCTTATTTAAACATAGACCAAAAATCCCCCAAAATGAAATCAAAAATAATTCGTATTTTGCAGAATAGCTTTTATCAGCTTTTAATAATTTACACTTTATTAGTTTTTTTCATTAGTATAAATTCCTATTTTAAATACTCAATTCATTTTGAACTATTTGCAATTCTTTTAGGAATTTTAGGATTTTTTATTATTCAAAAAACAGACAAACTTCCAGAAATTGAAGTTTTAAAAAATAAAAAAGTTCATTATTTAATTTTAACTGCAATTCTTTTAATAATACTTAATTTCCATGTAATTCCTTATGTTTCAAATTCAATTCCATTAGGTTATGATACTGGAATGTATAAATATGCAATAGAACATGGATTGCAAAATCTAGATAATTGGGTTTTACAAGGAGTAGAACCAGGATTTCTTTATTTAATGAAGCCTCTTTCAATGATTTTTTCATCACAATTTATTTTAACCTGGCTTTTAGTTATTCTTTCAATTATTCTAGGACTAGGAATTTATTTTGCATCTTCAAGTTTTTTTAATAAAACAACAGGGCTTTTTGCAATTCTTCTTTATGCTTTTTCACTTATCCAATACAAAACATTTGAACTAATGTATTACAAAAATATAATGGGATTAATTTTAATTTTATTTGCATTATATTTCTTTAATAAAAAAAATAATTATTTATTCATAATCTTAGCAGGATTAGCAGGAACAATTCATCGTCCAACTTTTTACATATTTGGATTATCTTATTTTTTCTATGCCTTTATTTCCCCATATAAAAATAAATATAATTTCAAGCAACTAGGAAAAAACATTTTATCCGGGATTTTAATTTTAATAATAGCAATTCTTCCTTTTTTAGGAAAATTTAGAGTTGCTCTTACATCTGTAATGCCATGGGTTTTACAAGGATTTACTTCTCCAGGACAATCTCCAGGAACTTTTATTAATATCTTCACATTTCAATTTTTAACATTAGCATACCTACCTTTTGCCATATTAGGATTATTATACTTAATTAAAAAAAGAAACTTTAATATTTTATTTTTCTGGGCAATTATTAATTCAATAATTGTATATTTTCAATTTTTCTTTTTTAATAGATTTATAATTCATTTAGATATAGCATTAATCTTATTGGCTTCCTTAGGATTTTCTATTTTACTTGAAAAAAGAAAAAAATTAGCAACAATCCTCTTAATATTCTTATTTGCATCAATGTTTTTTACAAGTATTTCTTATATTAAAACCTCTTCCCCTTTAATTTCTGAAACAGAATTAAATATAATTAAAATTGCAAATTCTTTTGAAAAAAATGCAATAATTATGACAACAAATTCAATTTATTCTCCTTGGCTTCAAGGATATGTAAACAGAAAAATTATTGCTCCAGGTTTATTTGATTATAATAAACATAATGAATCTCAATGGCAAGAATTCTGGACTACAAAAGATTTAAGCAAAATAAAGCAATTTATGAATTATTATGAAAAACCCCTTTACATCTTTATAGGAGAACAACAACAAGATAATATAAAACAATTTCCAACATGCTTTGATTTAATAATCGAAAATCAGAACAATAAACTCTATAAATACACTTGTTAAAGAAATTAAAATGGCAAACTCAAAAAACTCAGTAAAAATACTTAAAATCTTATTCTTAGTATTTATTCCATTAATCTTATTAGAATTTGTTTTTTATTCAAACTTTCTAGCTTCTCAAGAATTTTATTATAATTACGATATTGGGGGAGAAACTTCTTATCTTTCTCCAACAAATAGAATTTCAGAACCCTTCACAGATGAAAACAACAACCTTACTTATATCTCCTTAATAGATGGATTAGTTTATTTTAATTCTGAAATCCCTAAAGGCTCAGAAACAATAAATATCTCAGTAAAATTTAAAGACAATTTCCCACAAAATACTAAATTTTCTTTAGGGGCAAAAAACGATATTGAATGGAGTTACCAATACAATATTTTATATAACAAAGTAATAGAGGATTTAATTAAAAAATATCCTTATAAAAAACAAGATAATTTATTATTAATTAAAACAAACAAATATGCAAAAGACTATTCAATTAATGAATTATTAAATAATCCTTCTCAAACAAGATTAGCAACAGATTTACAACTTCCAGATAAAGATTTTATTATTCCAGATTATACTCCAAAAGATTTTGAAATCTCAACAGCTCTAAGAGGAAGCTTAGAGTTTTATGTTTATATTAAAGGAGATTTTAATATAGAAGTTGAAAAAAGAGATTTAAATTGGTATGAAAATGATGAAAAAGGAGAAGACATAGTTAATATTTCTTTATATGACTTAGACAATAATTTAATTGCTCAAGAAATAATTAAAGATGATGGTGAAGATGAAAAAGAATCAGATAAAAATAATACAGATACTCAAAAAGCAGAGCTTTTTGTTTCAAATCTTAAACAAGGAGTTTACAAATTAAAATTAAATAATAATCAGGATTTATTAATAACAAATATAAAACTAAATCAAAATAAAATTATTTTAAATAAGCAATTTTTTCCAGCAGGAAGTGAAGCTTATTTTAATGATTTTCAAGAATCTTCAAAAATTTATTTTAAAACCTTTAAACCAATTGAATTAAATGCTAAAACATATCATAATGCAGGAGAACAAATACTAAGAATTAATTCTCAAGAACTTGATATTGTGAGGGACGGTGAAACATACACTTTAGACATTGATGAATCAGAAAATTTTTATCAAGTAGTCTCAAAGAAAAATGATTATATTTTAACAGGTCCAGATTTTTTCTCATTTTCAAAAGAATCTTGGTTTAATCCATTTACAGGAATTGTTTCTTACAGAAATGATTTATCTTACCTAGAACAAAACGCAGATTATGTTTTAGTTGAATATGTTCCAGCTCAGGATTTAGAGAATAACTGGAAATTAGCAAAAACAAGTTTTAATCTTCAAGATGATGAATTAGTTTTAAAAGATAATAGAGAATTAAGTTTTGTTTTTAACATCCCCCACTTAGCTCAAAATAAACCAGAAACAAACATTTTTCACATTCCAGTAGATTATATAAATATAACAATACATAAACCAGCAATAAAATGAAACTAAAAATCAAAGGAAACACAGCAGAATTAATAAATTACTTATTTCAAGGACTATTAATTGCATATTTACTATTATTATTAATTGAACAAATCTGGACAGGAAGTGTTTCAATGTATGTTAATCTGAATTATGTTCTAATCCTAGTTATTATTGCAGGAATACTAGATGTTTTTTCTGAGCATGAGGAAGTAAAATATCAAAAACCCAAGCTTTGGGATTATTTCTTTATCTCAGCTTTAGGAATCTTAGGTTTTTTCATCATCAAATTCAAAACAATTGAATTAGGATGGCTTTCATGGATGATTTCAATTATAGCAGGAATTTTAATTATCTTATTATCTCTTTTAGTTCTTGAAGACGACAAACAAGAAAAACCAAAAAAATCAAAACCAAAAAAATACTCTCTAAAAACAAAAATACTTTTCGCAATAATAACTATTTTTATTTTAAATCTAATATCCTTAGTAATATCTTTATTCACATCATTATCATACCTAGAAACACTAAGAATTATCTTTGGAAGCATTTATGTCTTATTTCTTCCAGGTTTCATAATTACTTATATTTTCTTTCCAAAAACAAAAGAATTTGACTCAGAAGATAAAGAATCTGGCTCTATTGACTGGATTGAAAGAATAGCATTATCTTTTGCTCTTTCAATAGCAATTGTTCCTTTAGTTGTTTTCTACTTAAATCTAATTGGATTAAAAATATCCTTATTAAACAGCTTCTTAACTATTTTAGGGATAATGATTATTTCATCAGGAATCTTGTATTTTAAAAAGAGATTTAGAAAACAACAATCCTTAAAACTTCCAAAAAAATAGTTTTTATATGGATATAGAACAATTAATCTCCCCTCACTTTAAGCAAATTGCTAGAAAAAGTCTGAAGCATTCTTTAACAAAAGATAACTTTGGAAAATATGAAATTATTTTATTTTATCTATCAAAACTAACTCCTCAAGAACCTCACACTACTGCACGAACCTCTTATCCATTTATTATTCAAAATCAAAGATTTAGAATAAATGTTCTTGGATTTCACGGAGTTAATGCATATAATAAATTCAAATATTCTGAGATAGGAGACAGAAACAACTTTTTTATGCAAGCTTTTCAAAAACAAGAAAAAGGATATAGAGAATTTATTTAGATTTCTTTTATTATAACCTTTCTTTATCACTTAATATGTATTTATAAAGACTTATTAAATAGCAAAGAAAGGTTTATAAAGTCATAAAATCTCTTTTAATATGGAAAAAAATAAAATATTAGAAATTATAAATGATCAACAAGAGTTATTTTCTAAAAAGGATAATTTAATCAATAGAGAAATTAATCTTCAAAATTTTTTTAAAGGAAACGAAATAATCATTATTTCTGGAATTAGAAGATGTGGAAAAAGTTCCCTTTTAAAGATTATTTCTAAACAACTTAATAATCTATTTGTTTATATTAATTTTGATGATATTCGATTTACAGATTTTCAATTAAATGATTTTCAATTAATAGAGGAAATTGTTTCTGAAAAATTCTCTAATAAAGCAATTTATCTTTTAGACGAAATTCAAAACATCCCTAAATGGGAAAAATGGGTAAATAACCTCTATTCAAAAAATATAAAAGTTTTTGTAACAGGCTCAAATTCCAGTCTTTTAAGTTCTGAAATTTCAACTTTTTTAACTGGAAGAAATAAAACAATTCAATTATATCCTTTTTCTTTTAGAGAATTTCTAAATCTAAAGCAAATCAATCTAAATTTTAAATCAAATCAAGAAAAGATAAAAATAATAAAATATTTCAAGGAATATCTTGAAAAAGGAGGATTTCCTTTAATTATAAAAAATAATGACTTGGAACTATCAATACAATATTTTGAAGATATAATAAATAAAGATATAATAAAAAGATATAAAATTAAAAAAATAAAGGAAATAAATGAGTTAATTCTATACTTGTTTTCCAATGTTGCAAAACAATACTCCTATTCCACTTTAAAACAAATCTCCGGAATAAAAAGTTTAAGCATGATAAAGAATTATATAGAATATTTAAAACAAACATTTTTAGCAGACACAATTCAAAGATTTGATTTCTCATTAAAAAAACAAAAAGTTTCATCATCTAAATTTTATGTATTAGATAATAGTTTTTTAAAAACTATTGCATTTAATTTTTCGCAAAACTTGGGAAAACGTTTGGAAAATATGGTTTTTACAGAATTAAAAAGAAGATACAAAGAAATTTATTATCATTATAATAAAAAAGAATGTGATTTTATTATAAAAGAGAAATTAAAAATAAAAAATGCCATACAAGTTTGTTTAAGTTTAGAGAATCCTCTGACAAAAAAAAGAGAGATTCAGGGATTACTTGAAGCATTAAAAGATTATAATCTAAAAAAAGGATTGATTTTAACTATGGATACAGAACAGAGTTTAGTTATCCAAAATAAACAGATAATTATTAAACCAGTCTGGAAATGGCTTCTGAATATTTAATCACAGCAATCTTTTTATATTAATTATAAAATTAATCTCTATGAATACAATAAGATGGATAAATACCCTTCCTAAAAGACTAACACACATCCTACAAATTAGTTATGGAAAAGAATATATTTATAATTTTGATTTAGCAAATCAAGCAACAAGAAACAGCATAGAAATGTGGAAAAAAAGACAAAAAGATCACTTTATTCCTCTCCCACCAAATCAAGGAGAAGTTATTGCTGAAGCTCCTCTTGATTTTGGAGATGAATTTGCATTGCAATATCTTGGTTTTCAATGGGGAAACTCGAAAGAACACTCTGAACTTCTTCAAAAACATAATAATTTAGGAATTGGATTTGCTTTAGATTCTTGGAGAAATGTATTATATGCAACTGTTAGATTAGGTTAAATTCTCCTCTTAAAAATCTCTTTCTTTTTTCCTCTGGAAATCTTTCAATAGCATATCTTAATGTAGTTCTTGGAATATTCTTATAATTTGCTCTAATAAAACACTCTAAAGCTAATAAATCTCTTTTTCCTAATTCTCTCAACATCCAACCTACTGCTTTATGAATTAAATCATGTTTATCTTTTAACAATATCAAACATATTTTTAAAACTTCATCAAAGAACTTTTCATTTCTAATAAAACTAAATGTTGAAACAATTGCAATTCTTTTTTCCCATAAATTATCTGAATTAGCAAGTTTTTCAAGAATTTTTCTAAGTTCTGGATTTTCTAAAATATAATTTCCAACAATTCCTGGAGCAGATAAATCAACTAAATCCCAGTTATTAATTTTCTTAGCATTCTTAATATAAAATCTAAATATTTTTCCTTTTTCATTATTATCTGCTTTTTTATATTTAGAAACTAAAACAAACAAGCCACAAAGCCTATGCTCATGAATATTTGAATTAAGCAACTTCTGAATTGCATCTAAACTTAAATTCCCATAATTCTTACAAACTTTTCTTTGAATAGGAACTTTTATTCCAAGAAAAACATCCCCTTCTCCATACTGTCCTTTGCCTGTTTTAAAAAATCTCTGCAAAATCTCTGCTTGCTTTTTATCTTCTAATTTCTCCAGCTCTTTAATTAACTTTGATGGCATTTTATATAAAAAATCCCCTATAAATTTATATATTTATGCTTATAACTTAAAATATGAATAATTTTTACAAATACTTCGGAGACACACCTCAATTAAGATTTCTGGATTTTTTAATTGGAAATCACTTTTTTGATTTTAGTATGACTGAAATAGCAAAAGAATCTAATATTAGTTATAATTCTTTAAAAGAATTTTTTGATATTTTTTTAAAAAAAGGCATAATTGTAAAAACAAGAAAAGTTGGAAAGTCCGACATGTATAAATTAAATACAGAAAATCCTGTTTCTAAACATTTTCTTAAATTTGCTTGGTTTTTAACAAAACAAGATTTAGGAATAAATTCAGCTAATTCTTTAAAAGAATTAATTAAAATCTGAATGTTTTTTCAAATCTTTTATTAGTTTTGGTATGTCAGCCAACATTTCTTTAATTGTAACAATCTCTATATCATTTCCATAATAGTTCACGCCATTTCTTAATTTTCTATATCTATCAAATTTCTTAAATATATAATTTTCTTTTAATATATCTCTTAAGAAAAATCCAATGGATTCATGATCTAAAAATTTATATCCATTTAAATATCCTAATGCCTCGCAATATTCTCTAAACCCTTCATATAATTCTCTTAAAATTGTTTTGGAAGTGATTTCATTTAAAGGGATTGTTTTTGCAGTTTTAATAGCCTGAATAGATGAATTAATTAAACTCAATGCCCTATTTCTATTAATCATTACTTTTTTTGATTTCCCACAATTTAAACTGTTTTCAAAATTCATAATACTTCCAGCTCTCCAGACAAAACAATGCCATTGCATATATTATTTATTAAATGAGGATTTAATTTTTTTGATTTATTCCACTGCTTTTTATCAAATTTATGCAGATTTATTTTTCTATTTAAAATTTTTTCATATTTCTCAAAAGAAAAATCTTTTTTAATATCACTAATTAAACATAAATCAATATCGCTTGAAGAATCATCTTTTGCAAAACAATAACTTCCAAAGACCAGAATTACCGGAAAATTGTATTTTTGTTCTAAATCTTCAATAATCTCGGATTTTCTGATTTTTTCAAGATTATAATATAATTTTAAATTTAGAGTTTTTTTATTTAAAACTAATTGGTAAAAAGAATATACTCCCTCTTTTTTTAAAAATAAATATCCCTCTCTGGATAATTTATCCAGATATTGTCTTATGCTGGTATGGTTAATTTTCAAAATTCTTGATAATTGCCTGATACTATATTTTTTAAACGGATTCTCAAAAAATATTTTCAAAATGGTTATTTTTCTTTCCATATGTAAAAATATATTTCCAATTGTTTATAAATGTTTCCATTATAAAAAATCCCCTATAAATTTATATATTTATGCTTATGATTTAAAATATGTCTGAATTTATTTCATTAAGAGAAATGCAATTACAAGTAGATAATTGGGTAAGCCAATTTACTCCTTCTTACTGGCCTCCCTTATCAATTCTTGCACAAACTATTGAAGAAACAGGAGAACTAGCAAGAAATCTTAATAATATGTATGGAGGAAGAGTAAAAAAACAAGCAGATGAACTAAGAAATCTTGAATCAGAAATATGTGATATAATCTTCTCACTAGTTTGTTTAGCAAATTCCTCCAATATTGATTTAAACAAAGCATGGAAAGAAACTATTTCTAAAAGATGTAATAGAGATAAAAACAGATACGAGAAAAATAATAATTTATAGAATTCTTGCTTTTATCACAATAATTATCTTTGTAAAGACATCTTTTGAGACACAGGAGCTTTTTGCTGTTTTTTAGCAGTGTGTTTCATTTGTTTTGCAGCTGCTTTTTCCATTTCTTTTCCAGCTTCAACAACCGCAGATTTCTTTTCTTTTTCTTCTGCTTTTTTCTCTAAATCCTCTTTTGGTTTTTCAGCAGGTTTTTCAGCAACTTTCTTTTTCTTTACACTTTCAGCAGCTCTAATCTCAATTTTTTCCTCTCGAAGTTTTCTAGCTTTTAATGCCTTAGGCATTTCTACAAGCTCAGCTCTTACAAGATCTCCTTCAAGATAAGCTTTAACTTTTACTTTAAATGGAGGATTTTTAATTCCTCTTTGCCATAAAAATTGATTAAGATAACTATCTAATCTAACTTTTTTCAAATCTCTATCTCGTAATTTCATATGTCTTGCTAGAAATTCTTTAACTGTTTTAACTGCTTTATTTGTTTTCTTATATCTGGGAACACTTCTGCATTTTTCTCTTAAAGGAATAATATAAGTTCTTTCTTGCTTTTTCTCAACTTTTTCTTTAACTGCTTTTTCAACTTTTTCTTTTATATCTTGTTTAACTTTTTTTTCTATAGTTTCAAGAGGTTTCTCACTAGTTTCTTTTTTTGTTTCAATTTTTTCTTCTTTCACAGGTTTTTTATTTTCTTTAGTCATTTTTTATTCAAAAGATTATTATCCAAAGTGTGATTTTCTTTGTTTTCTTGGTTTTAAGTGTAATTTAGTTCTTTTCCAACTTCTTCTATGTTTAGTTATAGCAGAAGGATGAATTTTTTTTCCAACTCCAAATTTCTTAAACACAGCCCAAACAGGAGCCCACTTAGTTTGTCTATTTTTCTTAGCTAATCTTGATTTTTTTAATTGATTTTTAATTCCCATCGTAAGACACCTACAGTTTCTTGACGCTCAACTTCCCTTTATTTAATTGATTATTCATTTTATACTCTCCAAAAATTCTTTACCTTTAGCAGTTAATTGTCTTCCTGGTTTTTTACTTCTAACTCCTTTAATTTCTTTTGCAATTTCAGTAAAACCAGCTTTATCTGTTTGTTGTAAAATTGTTCTAATAATTTTTCCTCCAGCTTTTTTAAATTTCTCAGGAGCATATCCTCTATTTTTCTTACTTCCGTATTTAGTTCTAAGTTTATTAACACCAATAATTCCTTTTTTGTAAATTTGCCTTAAAATACTCGCAGTTCTTTTATGCCAGAAATCAACATCTTCAATTGGTCTTTCTTTACTAGCTCCAGACTTTACAAATCCAGCCCATTCAGGTTCAGAAATCTCTGGAATTTTTTTCAAAGCATCAGCTAATTTTAAATTATATTCTTGAGCATTTAATTCATATACTGAACTCATTTTGATTTTTTAGGCAACCCTTTCGGATTTAGACACATATGTGTTAACCTAATATTTAAGATAGAAATTGCTTTATAAATCTTCTGTTCTAGCTTTTCGCCACTTCTTAACTATAATCTTAAATCCAATAACTTTTGTTGTATATTTTGCTCCAAGTTTTTCTCTAATTTCTTCAGCATATTTTTTTACTGTTTCCTTACCTTCTTTTCCTTCTCCTCTTGCACTTCTTAATACAGAAATCTTAACAAGATGATGATTCTTAAACATATTTTCAACTGCTTTATGAAAATTATACGAAATTCCTTCTTTTCCTATTTGAAGTGTTCCCATTACCATTCTACATCCTCAATTTCCTTTTTCTTAACTTTAATCTCTTTAACATTTTTAACATTCCAACATCCAGTTTTCATTCCTTTAATTTTCTTAATATCTCTTCCTGTAAATCTATGAACTACAACATCTTTTTTATTATCTCTCCAATCCTGACTTTTAGATGCACAAATTGCTGCAGCTTCTTTTATTTCTCTTGAATTCAAGATTCTTTCACTAACACAAAAAGGACTTCCAGGCTTAGCAGTATGAAAAATAACATTAGACTTTCCTTGATACAATTTCATTAACTCATCGTTATTTTTCTCATTCTTGCCAAGAAAAACTTTTTTTCCTGATTCAAGTTCTTTTTCTCTAAATTTCATGTTTTAGTAAGAAAATCTCCTTTCATAATCTTTGTGGTTACCCCATTCTAAAATCATACTGACTATTTTAACCTCATCTCCTATTAAAGTATAAACTAGCCTCCATGCATTTGGAAGATTATATTTCCATAAATTTGTTATTTTATATTCTTTAATATATTTTTTTGGCCACAATTTTTTAGGGATTTTAACTCCTGAAAAAGGATTTTCTTTTAAATCCCCAATAGCTCTATTAATAAAATTATAAAGGTTTTTTTCTTCAAATTTACCTTCTTTTAATTCTAAAAAAGCCTTTTTTAATTCAATCTTCGCAAAACTTACTAGTTTAATTTTTTCCATTAAATAATTAAACCTTCCTTTTCGAGTTTTTTAATTAATTTAGGACTCCATATCCAAACAATACACCCTTCTTTGTCAATAACTATTTTCCCTGATTCTTTTAAATAATTTAGAATAACTAAAAAAGTTTGGTACATCATTTTTTTAGGAAGTTTTTTCCATAATTGATATTTTCCACATTCTTGGCTATATTTTTCAATTGTTTTTTCAACCATCAGCACACTTTCAAGAGTAGGGCTATGTAATTGTTGTTTTACCATATTATATAAGTATATATAATAGATTATAAATCTTTTGTTAACCAAGAATTAACTATTCTTAAACTCTTTCTTTGATTCGGCCAAGTTAATTTTTTTAATGCAGTCTTAAAATCAACCCATTTAGCATCACTATGTTCTTTAGTAGGATTTTTACTTAAAGTAACTTTTTTCTTTTTTACTTCTGCAGAATATAATTTATATTCTTGTCCAAGAATTCCTGGCCTGTCTTTTAAGAATTTTTTATATTTGTATTTTCCTGAAATATTAAATCCCTTAATCTTAATTGGAACAAGCCCTGTTTCTTCAACCACCTCTCTTTTAACTGCAGATTTTTCAAGAATTTTTTCTTTAACTCCAGATAAACCTCCTTTTGGAAATTCCCATCCTTTCCAATGAAGCTTTCTTTTTAAAATAAGATATTCAACTCCCTTCTTAGTTTTAGAATATGTAACAACAAATACTGCTTTACGAAATTTCATCTTCCCCATTTTTTTAATGCAACAAATAATTCTTCATGAGATTTTGCATATTCTTTTAATGAAATACCCTTAAGTGTAGCATCAACTGCTTGGTTCATAGCTTTTGCGCCTGCAACTGTTCCTTGTGGGTGTGCGTGAATTCCCCCCCCTGCTTGAAGTACTACATCATTCCCCATGAAATCCATTATTGCTGGAACAATTCCAGGATAAACTCCTCCAGAAGCAACTCCAAGAACTGGCTTAACTCCAAACCATTTTTGTGCAAGATATTCTTTAGTCTCTTTTGTTACTTGATTTTCAATTTCCTGCTCAATATGCAATACTTCTTTTTTACCTCCAGACATTTTTCCATATGCAGTTCCAATATGCAAGGTATCTACTCCAACCATTCTAGCTAATTGAGCTATTACTTCCATTGACATTCCAAAACTCTGCCTATCTCTATCAAGCATAGCATGTCCTGCTCTATGAGCATGAATTGGAAGTTTAGTATAATTTCTAGCTGTTTGCAATGCACTCCAACCAAGAGTTATAATATCAAGCATAATGTAATTTCCTCCATTTTTCTCAACAAACTCAATTCTCTTTAACATTTCTTTAGTTTCTGCAGTACAATTAACTAAGTATGCTTTTTTATCTCCTGTTTCTTTTTCAGCTTTGTCTAACATTTTTATTGTTTTCAAAAATCTTTTTTTAAAGGGATTAAACTTTTGGCTTGTAAGATTCTCATCGTCTTTTGTTATGCAACATCCTCCAACCCAAGAATCATAAGCAACTCTAGAATGTTCTCCAGGCTCTAAGCCAACTTTAGGTTTTACAATTGTTCCAACAAAAGGCCTGTCATAAACTTTAAACTTTTTTCTTAATCCATTAACTCCAAATCTAGGTCCCTTAAAACTTCTTAACATCTTTTTAGGAAGTTCAACATCTTCCCAAAACAATTCTTTAACAGATTTCATTCCATAAATATTTCCTCCAATACTTGAAAGAATTTCAGGAAGATTTCCTAATTCAAATAATTCAATAGGATAAGCAATTCGAGCTCTTTTATTTTTCTTGTCCATATAAAAAACACTAGGAGTAAGCATCTTGCTAATTCTCGGTTTCATTGTTTTAACTTCTGTCCATGTTCCAACACTTGATTCTCCAGCAACCATAGAAGCAGCTTCCTCAAAATTAAACTTTTTATTTGGTTTAATATAATATTGCATAACTAAATCAGTATCTTTAGGCTTATACTTTAAATCTATAAAACTCTTATACTTGTATGCTTTTTTATTTGCCATTTTAACCTCTTCTTTTTATTACTAAGAATTAATGATTTAAATTACTTTCCACAAGAAGTCTTTTCACCACGACTATGATGATATTCTTGGCATTCCTTACACTTTCCATGTCTAGGACAAGAAGTATATGGACAAGGACAATCTTTTTCTTCTGTCATTTTATTTATACCCAAATATTTTACTATATGTTGGATGATCTACAACACTTAAAATAAAACAAAATATTTCTACTCTATTTCCTTCAATAGTATATAGCATCCTCCAAAAATTAGATAACTCTGCCCTATATAAATTTTTAATTCCCTGTTGTTTAAACTTTTCTGGGATTAATTGTTTTTTAATGGGATTTCCATATTGAGGGTTTTCCTTTAATAAAGCAATAGTTCTTTGGATAGAATTAATTAATGACTTTGATTCTTTATCTTTTCTTTTTTTCAATTCAATAAAACTTTGTTTGGCCTGATTTTTTAATAAAACTCTAACCTCTTTCCCAAGAAACATTATACCTCCAAACTATTTTCAAGCATTTTTTTTAAATGTTCTGGCTCAGAATAAATCCATTGCACTCCTCTTGGCCCATAGATTATTTTTCCGCTCCTCCAAAGATATTCTAAAATTATCTTAAGTGTTTGATGCATTACTTTTTTACGAAGTTTATTTTTTAATTCAGATATTTTTAAGGGAATATCTCTGTTTTCTTTTAAAACATCTTCCACCATAAGAACTGTGTTCAAATTAGGATATCTTGAATTTATTGGTTTCATTTTTATATCAATTGATACTTTATTTATATATTAAGAATAAATCCCTTTAAAAACTTTTCTCATAATTTCCTCACCACACTTCCTCCAGAAGTATCTTCAACAGAATAACCAAGTTTTTTTATTTTATCTCTTAATGAGTCTGATTTTTCCCATTCTTTATCTTTTCTAGCTTCATCTCTTTCTTTAACAAGCTTAAAAACTTCAGCAGGAATCTTTATTTTTTCTTTCTTTAATAAATCTAATCCAAGAACTTTATCTATTTCTCTAATTGTATTTATTTTTCCTTGAGCTTTTTCATCTCTAAGTAATTTCCAAAGAACTTGCAATGCTTTAGGGGTATTCAAATCATCATCCATTGCTTTTTTGAATTCATCTAAATATTTTTTATTAGTTTTTTTATCATCTTTATTTTCTTCAATTATATTTTTTAATCTCTGTAAAGAATTTTTAGCAGCTTCTAATCCTTCCCAAGTAAAATTTAATTTTTGTCTATAAACTTTAGTTAAATAAAAATATCTTAAATCCATTGTAGAAAATCCTTTTTCAATAATGTCTTTTAATTTGTAAAAATTTCCAAGAGATTTTGACATTTTCTTTCCATTTACTAAAACCCATTCATTATGCAACCAATAATTAACAAATTTTTTTCCAAAAGCAGATTCACTTTGAGCAATTTCATTTTCATGATGAGGAAATACTAAATCAATTCCTCCTGTATGAATATCAAAACTTTTTCCGAGATATTTTGAAGACATTGCAGAACACTCAATATGCCAACCTGGTCTACCTTTTCCAATTTCAGTATTCCAAAAAACATTTCCATCTGATTTATCATAAAATTTCCATAAAGCAAAATCATGAGCACTATCTTTATCATATTCATCTTTAGCAACTCTTTTGCTTGCTCCTTCTTTTAATGCTTCTAAATCAATTCCAGATAATTTTCCATAATCTTTAAATTTATTAATTGAAAAATAAATTCCATCATCTGTTTTATATGCAATTCCTTTTTCTAGCAATTTTTTAACAATAGCAACCATTTCTTTAATATGCTCTGTTGCCTTAGGAAGAACTTCTGGCATTTCAATATTTAATTTAGAAATATCTTCTAAAAAAGCTTTTTCATAGGTCTTTGTAAAGTCTTTTAATTTCTTTCCTTGTTTTTGACTATCTCTTATTGTTTTATCATCAACATCTGTAATATTCATAACTCCCTTAACTTTAAATTCTGAAAATTTCAAATATCTTCTAAGAATATCTGCAAAAACATATGCTCTTAAATTTCCAATATGAACATAATTATAAACAGTAGGCCCACAAACATACATTCCAACTTGCCCTTTTTTCAAAGGTTTAAACACCTGTTTTTTTCTTCCAAGAGTATTATATAATTTTAATACCATAATTTTTTTAAGAAAATAAAGGTTTTAAATTCTACCCTGAAGCTATTGCAACATCAAAGTCAACAGAAGTTCCATAAAGTTCTCCACCTTTTTCCATAGTAAGAGAATACTTTATTTCACAAGGAGGAGCAGTTTCAGGAATATTAAATGTAACTAATCTCGGATTTTCCATAATGCTTCCTGCTGAAATCTGAATTGTTCCTGTTCTTCCAAGAGCAATAAAACTATTTGCTTGACTTAATGATAATGAACTTGGACAAGTAACTTCTTGAGCCTCAATCACATAAGTAAATGTGTCTGCTTCTATTCCAATATTTCTAATTGAAAATGCAAATCCTTCTCCTTGTTCTCCTTTATCTAATGTAAATCTTCTTGAATTAGGATAAATAACTATTTTTCTAGATTCATCTTGTGTAAATAATTTACTAACTTCATTTTTTACAGCAGAATCAATTTGATTAATTGTATCTTTTCCTGTTGTGAATATTTTTTGAACAAAATATCCTCCAAGAATTAAAACCATTACAGTTAAAGCTATGATTACAACTGTGTTCATAGCTAATTGCATACCTCTTTTGTTTCTCATTTTAATAAGTAGGAAATACTGAAGAAGACAATCCAGTATAAATAGACCATCCAACTAAAATTACTGTTAATGCCAAAACAACGGCACTAACTATTATTCCGATTTTATTTAGTTTTTTAGCTTTTACTGCAAATCCATCTTTTGATTTTTTAACAGTATTATATCCAATTATTCCTGAAATTAATCCTCCTAATGGAGAAACAAAAGACAAAGCTAAAAGAATACTTGCTAAACCTAAAACATAAGAAACTTTTTGTTCAAATTCCTCTTTCATATTAATTTTTAGTTTTTAGTTTTTATAAACCTTTCTTAAATAGTTACGAATGTTTATATTTTAAATCATTCTTATTATCTCTCATGAAATTAAATTCTAATCTTGCTGAAATAATTGGAATTTTGATTGGAGACGGATATATTTATAGAAAAAATAGGAAATATCAAATTGGATTTGTTGGACATCCTCTAACTGATAAAGAACTTTTTGAAAAGTTACATTTTTTAATTTTACAAGAATGGAAAAAGGATACGAAAATAAAAGTTAGGCAAAGAGGATTAAGACTGGTTTTTAATTCAAAAGAAATTTGTAATTTTTTGATTAATGACCTCGGAATTCCTTTTGGAGAAGGAAAATGTGAAAAGGTAAAAATTCCCAAGGACATTTTAAATAATTGGAATTTATTAAAACATACAATTAGAGGGATTATGGATACCGACGGAACAGTTTTTGTATCTAAAAAGCCAGGGATTGAGAAATATCCTACAATGGAAATAACTACTACAAGCCCGGTATTGGCAAATCAATTAAAAGAAGCCCTTATGCTTCAATGATTTAGGGTTCCAAAAATTAGAAAATCAACTTCAAGATTAAGTAAGAGATTTGCATATAGAGTTGCTTTGCATGGGAAAAAGAACATTAGATTGTGGTTAGATAAAATCGGATTTTCAAACCAATATAAAAAACAAAGAGCCCTGGACTACATTCAATAACTTTAAAAAACAACTAGTTCTTATTTTTCTGGAGGATTCATGATTGAATTCCTGCTGAATATGGGACGGTAGCTCAGCGGGAGAGCACATGTTTGTTTTGATCTTTGATTAGGACAATGTGAAACTGAAGATCATGGTGTCCGGGGTTCGACTCCCCGTCGTCCCATATATTTTTTAAATATATTGTTCTAATAAATAAATCTTTAAAAACAACTCCAATGTTTGCAAAATATGGGAAATTCAAATCCAAGAAGAATCTTGGTAAGTTCAAGAATTTATACTCTGCATCCAGAATCAAGATATGTGGCTTGGAAAGTCCTAGACCGTGAAACTTTTTTTAGTGCTGCTGAAATAGTTAGAGAAAGAGGAGTAAGACTTGATGGAAAAGATTCTATTCCTCAAACATTAGATAGATTAGCTCCTATTGATCCAGTTGATGAAGAAGATTATTCTTCAGAGGCTAGATTATCTCGTGCACTTGATAGATTTACTGAAGGAATAAAAGTAGATGATGGAAGAAATGAATATGAGGAACATGAATTTGCAGGTTGTTTAGTTATGTTAAAAGATAATTCTAGAATAAGAACTATTGGTGGAAATTATCATGATACATGGTGTATGCAAATACATCCTTCTTCTGGAGAAGCATTGCGAGCAGCATTAAGTTCATTATGTTTGTATAATTTTGAATAAGTTTGTAAGTTGGGAATAGGCCACCTTTTGTAGTTTTCTGATCTTATTCAGACAAAACTTGTTCACATTTGACTTAGCAGCTTATAGCCTTGCACTAGTCAGGATGTTCGTTTCATCAAATCTGTATTTTCTAAGCTCCATTCACATTTCATAGCTCAAATACAGCTGTGTCGTTTCTGTAACATTGCCATACTTTACAGCATCTAGGATTTCCCTAGTGACTTTAATATAGTGGGCGGACCTTCCTCAGAATCCAGAAATCATATTTATTTCTTGACAATTTAATGTCAGGACCCGATAGTGAACTACCCAACTTACAAAAATAAAGGGCATTAAGGATATTTAAATCTATCTGTTACTATGAGAAAGAGGTAACTAATAGAAAGATTTATAAGGTAGTATTTTTTATTCTTTTATACTATGAAAAAGAAATTAAGCATTTCAATTGATACGGAAAAAATAAAAATGTTAGAGGAACTTTTGAAAAAAGGTTTTTTTAGAAATAAATCTCATGTTTTGGAATATAGTTTAACTAAACTTTTAGAGGAAGAAAAATGCCAGATAAATTAACTTATGAGGATTTAAAACTTGGAGAAAAAGCACAAGAAGCTTATTTAAGAGGAGAGCCACTTGATTATATTCGTGAAAATTGTCCAGTTTATCTGAATACAAGAGAGGTTTTTTCAGGACTTAATGTTACTGATTTAGTTGTTGCAGCAGAACTAGCAGGAATTCCAACGCTTTTAGTGGGAGATACTGGTTGTGGTAAATCCCAGTTAGTAGATGATATTTATAATGCTCATTTTAATGGAAATATATCTCAAGGAGGACAAGGAGTTAAAATAAGGGGAAAACTAGATTTAGATGTTTATGAGGAGATTTATACAAGATTAAATAAAGAAAAGTTAACAAGAGAACCAACACAGGCAGTTCAGGCAATGATTCATTATCTTGATGAAATAAACCGGTGCCCCTCTCCAACACAAAATCAATTCTTTGGATTAGGTGATGGTTATTTAGAGCACGCAGGAATGAAACTTCCCTTAGGGCAAAAAGGATATTCCTGGACTGCAGCAACTGCTAATCTTGGAAATGGAGAATTTCAAGGAACTTTTAGCATGGATAAGGCATTATATAATCGTTTTGGAGTAGCAATTGATTTTGATTATGAGATGTTCTCTCCTGCTTCTGAAGACGAGATGCTAATTGATAAACTAAGGAGCGCTGACCCAAGAATTAAACAAGCTCCAAGAAAAGATTTAACAAAAAAGATTTTACAAGCAAATGCAGAAATTAATGAAAGTGCAGAAAATACAGGATTAGAAGCTTCAGCAGTTATTAATTTTTTAAGATTTGGAACAAGAAATTGTTACAGAGAAGGAATAGTTCAGAGAAAAGGAAAAACATGGCCTATAAACTGCCAAGATTGTCCAAACAACCCAGAAGATAAATCCCTATGTTCATTGCTAAAATCTCCTCAGCCAAGAACTTTTCAAGCAACACTTAGATATGCTTCTGCTTTGCAATACATATTAAGATTAAAAAATCCAAAAGCAGAGATTGATTCCGTTGATTTAATGTTCAAAGCATTTGAATTAACAGGAGCTTACCAGTCATTATTAAATACAAATATCCTTAATTCAGATTATTCAGAGCAAAGTCCTTTAATGATGGCAAATATTGTTGAAAGATTAAGAAACGATTTCAGGCAAAATCAAGATTTTATTTTAGACTCTCTTGAACAAGCCCAGCAAGGGGCAAAATTAGAAACTTTTTTTCAGAGTGAGGGACAAATTGGAGACTATTCAAGCCTTAGTGACAAAGCAAAAGAAAAGATCCCAGAAATTAATCCTTTTACAGATAAAAGAGAAATTGGACTTTCATGGGTTAAAGAACAAGGAGAATTAGAAAGAAAAATAAGAGAGGCACGAAGAGAACAAGAATAAAAATTAAGATAAAACAACAAACAACCTCTTCTAATAATAAAACAACAAAAACAACAAAACAAAAAAATGACAAACCAAAATCATCAAATATTAGGCAACAAAAAAAGAACGTCAAGATTTAACCCAGATTTAGCAGAGCAAATAAATAAAGCAGTAGAAAGAGGAGAATTC
>Ga0272442_10002271_pt1 | contig 28175 bp, 21 predicted proteins | sample SSMForm2O_FD_200262 | JGI IMG/M metagenome (GOLD analysis project Ga0272442, IMG submission 200262) | Marine sediment archaeal communities from Little Sippewissett salt marsh, Falmouth, MA, United States - SSM-Form-2O | ecosystem: Environmental > Aquatic > Marine > Wetlands > Sediment ...
CATCGAGATATAATTTCCTTAGGCGAGCCATAAACCTTTCCGAGTGAGTTAAGCGAAGCGACCCGAACAAGGAAAGGTTTATGGCGAGCCCTTCTTGACAGCCGAGATGTTTCCGGCGAGCCCTTTTATTATAATGCCATGCCCCCCACTCTGTCTGTGATATTTCAAAATTTCTTTCCGACGGCCGGGCACAATGAATTCCCGATCTATGGAAGTTGTAAGCGACGCCTTAAGGCCTCGGCCCGCTGGTGCGCGTCTTCAGCGCGAGCATCGGCACCGGTCCTGGCATAAAGGGCCTGCAGATGCACCAGCGTCAAGTACGCAAGCCGGTCCTGTGGCGCAGGCACATCCAATAACTTTTCAAAATAGCGGATCGCCTCAGCCGTATTCCCATGCGCCTCCTCAAGCGTGGCCAGATTAAACAGCGCCTGCGGAAAATCCGGCTCCAGCGCCAGGGCCTGCTGAAAATGTTCCCGGGCCCGGACAACATTGCCCTGGCCTGAATAAATCACGCCCAAACTGTAATGGGCCCGGCCATCCTGCGGATTTTCATTCAAAGTGCGGCGCAACCGCTTTAGCAATATCTTTTGGGTTAAGCGTCGATTGGTTTCCAGGGTCTCCCGGTACAGGCCGGCATCCCGGACCTTGTCATACTCGGCCAAACCCTCCCAATAATGCCCCTGGTCGCATAAGGCCTTGCCCAAACCGATCCGGGCCTTGACATTGTTCGGGTCGAAAACCAGGGCCTGTTCAAACTGGTGCTGCGCCTCCCGGAAACGGCCTGCCTTGGCGTAAGCGATCCCCAGCGAATTACGGATGCGAACGTTGGCCGGATTAAGACGGATGGTCCTTTCGAACATTAACGTTTCGTTGCGGGCATAAATACTCAACTGGATTGTTATGAGAACGAAGAAAACATACGCGCCCGCTGCGGCCAGGTGCAGAACAAGCGGCCCAACCGGCCGGTCGGGCAGATTCAGAATTTTGCGGTAAAGATAATCACCGCCCAGTACGGCCAAGGCCGCGATCCCGGCCATCGGCAGATACAAAAAATGCTCAGCCATCGAAATCATGCCCGGCTGAATTCCGACGGAAAAAAGGATCTGGCAGACCGGCAAAAATTCGATCACTATCCAGGCCAAGAAAAATCTGACTGCCGGAGATAGGGATCGGCGATGCCGATACAAGATAAACAGTCCGGCCAGAAAGACGATTGCGGTTAGGATCAGCTCGAGCTGAGAAAACGAAGCGAACAGAAGCTGGGACCGATCGAAATGACAATCGAGCGGCCAGATCAGAAGCCGCAGGTAAGTAAGGCCGCCGCGCAAAAAACTCATGAACCCCAACAGCGCCTCAGGCACAGAACGCCAAGGGAAAAGATTGGTAATGCCCAGCCACTGACGGATCAAAATGTAAACAGCGGCAATCACGAAAAACGGCACGACCGGGCGTAGACGGGTGATCCATTCTCGACGTGAAGAGGGCCCGCCTGAGACCCATATCCATTGATAGGCCACGAGCGCCAATGGTAAGACGCCGGCAGATTCTTTGCTCAGCAGGCCGCAGGCAAAAAGCAGCAGGGCCGCGGGATAATCACGCCGGCGGCCGCGGCAAAAAAGATAAAAGGATCCCAGAATAAACAAGCCCGCCAAAAGAATAGCCCGGCCCGGGATATTGGTGACCGCCTCCCACTGTACGGGGTGAACGGCAAAAAGCAAGGCCGCCAAGAAACTCAGGGTTCTCCGACGGAAGATGAGCTTCAGCAGGGCAAAAAGGATCAGGGCTGATGCGGTGTGGATGAAAATATTCATCCAGTAATAAAACACCGCGTTCAGTCCGAAAACCTGATATTCAAGCAGATGGGAAAAGATGACCAGCGGGCGGTAATAGCTTTTTTTGCCGAAGAAGGACGTGGTAAAAATTTTACCAATGCCGGAGAAAGAACGGATATCCGGATTCGTGACAATAACCTTTTCGTCGTCCAGCGTCTTAAAGGAAGGTTGTACGGCAAAGGAATACGCGCTGAAGGTCAGTGCGATGATCAGAAGAATAAAGACAGGCGCTTTATGGGGCAGGTGGGATTGCATAAAATGCGGCCGAGCAGCTCCTCATCCCTTTCATGACGAGCAAATAACAGTTAAATTCCGGTCTGGTTCAGGAGTTTAACGGCGAATCCCCTTTATGCCGATCTTTTCTTATCACTTATATCTTACAACATTGCTGTCCAAATAAGGATTGTCATTCCCGCGCAAGCTTGTCCCCGTGAAAACGGGGGCGGGAATCCATAGACGGGATAGGCATCTGGATGCCCGCTCCCCGCCTGCGCGGGGACATGTTCCGCGGGCATGACATATTCCATGTCCCCGGCCGGATTTACCGTCGAAATAGCCGCTCCAATTTGGACACACATGATCTTACAACTTAGATCTAAAAAGCCGACGAGAGGACTTGAACCCCCGACCCGCGCATTACGAATGCGCTGCTCTACCAGCTGAGCTACGTCGGCATATTTAATTTGCGTAGTCTAACGGGCCTGGTTTTCAAACGCAGTTGAAATATTTTACCCGAAACGAGCCCCGCGCGCAACAGGCGAAAAATATTCAATGAGCACCAAAGACTCATCGGCTAAAATCGTACAGGTAAAGTTCCGCGCCTTGACGTTTATATTCCTGGAGCCTCTTCCCGTTTCCGTCAGCCAGCAATAAAATAAATTCTTTGACCTCGGGTTTGAAATGCGCCAATAAAAACCAGGTCCGGGGATTGTCCCCGAACATGTTGGGAGTTTCTGCATCAAGCTTGACCACCTCCCCGAAGCGCCGCGCCAAGGCAATAATGCGCGGATGAGAAAAATCGTGCCAGACGAACTGGCGTAAAATATAGGGCCGGCCGCCTTCCCGGGATACCTCGTCTGCAAATTTTGCGACGGGCGATATTTCAACCGCCGCAGGGCCCGTCTTGAAATAATAGCCGTACAAATATTTTGCCGAGTTATTAAGATACAAACTGTCCTGGGGTAAGGCCTGGGCATTCAAAAGCCGGATAACATCCCGGTAGGCACCGTGTTCATATCGGTTCAATAGATAAAAGGTCCCGTCTTTAAATATAGAGAATACCAGGGCCCCGGCTAACACAACCCCGCCAATTCGTAAAATCCACGGCCCGGGACGCCATAATCTTTCAAATCCAACCCCAATAAAAATAAAAACGAACGGGGCCGCAAACAGCAGAAACCGGTGCCCGAAGGGATATTTATGCAGCAATGCCGCTGCCAGCGCCAGGACGCACGGGACGCTCAAGACATAGAATCTCTCCCTTTCTTGGCGAAACAAAGCCGCGCCGCCGACCGCGAACAGGACCAACCCGGCCCAGACCGGCTGCAGGCCGAGAAACTCCCCAAAATAATCCCGCACGGCCCGGCCGAACCAAAAAAAAGTCTCCGGCCGTAAAAGCGGATAGGCCGGAAAATATCCCTTGGCAATCGCCCCTTGCATCAAGGTCGGGTGGGCGGTCATGCCCCTGACAACCGTGCCATGAAAACAACCGAAACATATCATCCAAAAAATACAAATGATCAGGTGACTTTTGAATCTCGGCCAATCCCGGGCGCGCACCAACGGGGCCATATTAACAAGTGCGATGGCCGCCAAAATAAAAACCACCGCATACGAAAAAAACACGGCCAGCATGCCTGCCGCGCACCATGTCAAAAAATGTCGCGTCCGCAAGGCATCATTCCACGGCCGGGCATAAAGCCAATAAATCCCGAGGGCAACCGCCAAATCCGTCGAATATTGTTTCATTTCCGAAGCATAAAGAATCAAGGCCCCGCTGAAAGAAAATAATATCAACGCCAAGGTGCGGCCGCCGGCTTTAAGCCAATAGCGCGTTAATGTATAAAATATTACCACTGACCCGAGACCGCAGATGAAAGGGAAAAGACGCAGGGCATATTCGTGATACCCCCACACCTGGAGCCAAAACCGTTCGACCAAAGCAAAGCCCAGCGGGACTACCGGCATATCCGGCGCCAAAATTTTAGAATACAAAATGTCCTGAAACGAACGCAGCGATATATCCAACGCGAGCCAGGCCTCGTCCAGCCAAAAAGACCGGTTCTCCAAATACAATTTAAGGCGCAACAAGCTGCCGGCGAGAATGATGGATAACGGTAAAAGGCGGGACTGCAGAAAATGTTGAAGGCTTTTCATGCCTTTGACATTAGGATAGGGTGGTGAACTCGGATACCGGGCGAAGGCATCCTGCTTTTTGACCCTTCTTTAACCAATGATCCCCCGGTTCGGGCAGAACCCGCCGGGGCACTTCTTTCCTTTCTCAGAATCGCAAAAAACTTTGTTTCTTCCGGCTTGAAAGTTCTTTGCCTTAAAATAAGAAAAGTGCCGAGGAACGGAATCGAACCGCCGACGCAAGGATTTTCAGTCCTTCGCTCTACCAACTGAGCTACCTCGGCACGATGACAAAGCCAATATTGTAAAGAACGTATTCTAAAATGTCAATAATTCTGATAGACCACGAATGAAAAAATATCCTCGCCCGAATACAACAAAATCTTAATGGCCGCCAGAGTCCTCGTCACCCAAATATTTATCGATCTTGATATATACCTCCTGTGCGGTTTTAATGCTTGGGAAGAAAGCCCGGCGCGCTTTCACGCTGAGCTTAACCGCCGAAGAGCTCATGCTCAAGATCGTGATGCTTACTTTGCTTCCGGCGATCTTGGCAATCAAGATCCCGCCCGCTTCGCTCCTTTCCAGGACAATCCCCATAATCGAGGTAACCTCCTGGGCCGCATCCCAAACCTCGTCCGCGGAATGACCGGTCATAATGCCCTCGACCGTATCCGGGCTGACAATATAGCCGCCGACCGCACCCACACTGCCCACGACCAGATAAATACAGCCGTTCAAAAGGACCATCATCACGAGTAATAAAATATTATTGGCTATTTTTTGTTTCAATCGATTCACCACAACCGCACTCCTCTCCTAATCCTGCTCCTCTTTGCTTAAATCCTTCTGCCAGGGACGCATGGCCACAAACAGCGCAACGATCAAGGCCATCAACAACCAGTTATACCCCAAAAGAAACAGCGCGCCGGCCGGGTAACCCTCGTAAGGCCGGGCAATCTCCGTGACCAAGTCATGGACAAGCAGTACCAGCAGCACCCCCGGCACAACAAAACGCACGCAAAAATCCCAAACGCGCCAAACCTTAATGCCCCCGGCATGTTCGATATGCTCACGCAATCTCTTGGCCCGGAAAACCCAGCCAATCAAAATACATTCCAGGATGCCGATGATGACCAGGCCGTAATGAGTGATAAAATGATCCATGATATCGACCCAAAACAGACCGCTTCTGGCCATGAATAACAGACTGCCTAAAAAACCGGTCATACAAACCCAGGAAACCACGCTCCGCCGGGAATAATGAAATTTATCGATCACGGCCGACGTGAAGGCCTCGATCAAAGAGACCCCGCTGGAAAGCCCGGCAATCACCAAAGAAGCAAAGAAAACCACCCCGAATATTTGCGCGAGTCCCGGGATCAGGCTGATAGCCTGGGGGTAGGCCACAAATGCCAAGCCGATCGATTCCTGGACCACATCCGCCACCGGTTTATTAAGAGTAGTGGCCATGTAACCCAAAGTCCCGAAGACCGCCAGCCCGGCCAAAACGGAAAAAAGGCAGTTTCCGAAACTCACCACCAGGGCATCCTGAATCAGGTCCACTTTACGCGGCACGTACGAGGCATACGTCACCATGATACCGAAGGCCAATGACAGCGTAAAAAATATCTGCGAAAAGGCGTCAATCCAGATCTGAGGTGTTTTCAGCAAAGAAAAATCTGGTTGTAAATAAACCTTTAACCCGACGGAGGCACCCTCAAGATTAATGCTCCAGAGAATCAGCACTCCGACCAAAGTAAACAAAAGGGGCATGAATATTTTGTTCGCCCGTTCAACCCCTTTCTGCACGCCGAAATAAACGATAAACCAGCAGATAAACCACACCGCAAATAAAGACCCCAGGATGGGAGTACGAATATCGCCGATATCTGCCGGACCGGACCCGATCTGCAGAAATTCTTTAAAAAAGAAATGGTTAGGATCATCCCCCCAGGCCAGGTTAATGGAAAAAAACGTATAACTAAGGCACCAGGCAATAACCGCCGAATAATACAGCATAATCCCGTACATCGCGCTGGTCACGGCCCACCAGCCGCACCATTCCCAGCTGCGGTTGATCTTAGCAAAAGTCATGGGTGCGGAACCGCGCATCCTATGCCCGATGCCAAGCTCCAGGATCATCAGCGGGATCCCGACGATCAAGAGCGCGATCCCATAGGGGATAAGAAATGCCCCGCCGCCGTTTTTGTAGCAGAGATAAGAGAAGCGCCAGATATTGCCCAGACCGATGGCCGAGCCCAACGCGGCAAAAATAAATCCCATCCGCGAACGCCACTGCGGACGCGGGTGATGCGGACGGCTGAATTGTGGGGGCTGAGCCATGAAGCTATGACGTCACACGTCACAAGACACAGGTCACACGTAACGGCGTCACAGCCTTTCGTGTGTCGTGTGACGTGTGTCTTGTGACTTTTTTAAAACAACGAATTCTTTATAATAAACGCGGCGAAAACGATCGCCACCATAGACATGAGCTTAATCAAGATATTCAAACTCGGACCCGAGGTGTCTTTAAACGGATCGCCGACAGTGTCCCCAACCACCGTGGCCTTGTGCTCATTGGATCCTTTTCCGCCGGCATAGCCCGATTCAATATATTTTTTGGCATTATCCCAGGCTCCACCGGCATTCGCCATCATGATGGCCATAACAAAACCGGACGCGGTCGCCCCCATCAGCAATCCGCCCAAACTGTTGATGCCCAGAAGCAGCCCTACCCCAATCGGGGTCAAGATCGCCAGCATGGCCGGAAAACGCATTTCTTTCAAAGCGGCGCGGGTTACGATATCCACACACCGGGCATAATCCGGTTTGCCGCGGCCTTCCATGATCCCCGCGATCTCCTTAAACTGACGCCGGACTTCGACCACCACCATTCCGGCCGATCGGCCAACCGCACTCATGGTCAAAGCCGAAAAGATAAACGGCATGGTCGTACCGATAAATAAACCGACCAACACCAACGGATCCAAAAGATTCAGATCCAGGGCCCCGCCCGAGATCAAAACCTTTTGCTTGAATCCCGCGATTAAGGCCAGGGCCGTCAAGGCCGCCGACCCGATCGCAAAACCCTTACCTGTCGCGGCCGTGGTATTGCCCAAAGAATCGAGGGCATCGGTCTTTTTCCTTACCTCCTCGCCGAGCTGTGCCATCTCGGCATTGCCCCCGGCATTGTCCGCCACCGGGCCGTAGGCATCCGTTGCCAGGGTGATCCCGAGCGTGCTCAGCATCCCCACCGCGGCAATCCCGATACCGTACAGGCCCTGATTGAAATTCGAAAATCCGCCCGCCAGCGCGAAACTGGAAATGATGCCCACGCAGATAATCACTATCGGTGCTGCGGTGGACATCATCCCGACCGACAGGCCCGATATGATAACCGTGGCCGGCCCGGTCTGGGCACTGTCGGCAATACGCTGAGTCGGTTTATAATGAGAAGAAGTATAATATTCGGTTGAAAAACCGATTAAAAGTCCGGCCACCAGCCCAATGATAACCGCCCAGGCAACTCCTAAATAAGATGCGCCCAGAACGCCGTAGACCGTCAGCAAAGCCAATCCGGCGACCAGCACTGACGCGATCAGGACTCCCTTATGCAGGGCCTTCAAAAGAATTTTCTGGGATGCCTCTTCGCCGGTACGCACAAAGGCCATGCCGATGAACGAAGCCAGGATCCCGCCTGAGGCAATCAACAGCGGGATCAAAACCCCGGCCAAACCCAATCCGGCTGCCACACCTAAGGCGGCGGTGGCAATGATCGAACCCACATACGATTCATACAGGTCAGCTCCCATCCCGGCCACATCACCGACATTATCGCCGACGTTATCCGCTATCACCGCCGGATTGCGGGGGTCATCTTCCGGTATTCCGGCTTCCACTTTCCCGACCAAATCCGCGCCGACATCGGCTGCCTTGGTAAAAATACCGCCGCCGACCCGGGCGAACAGGGCCTGAAAACTCGCGCCCATTCCGAAAGTCAGCATGGTTCCAGTTATAATTTCAATCTTATCGGCCCCTTCGGGCAGAGCAATGTAGGTATAAAACCAGTCCAGACTGAAATACCAGGTGATCAAATCCAGCAGTCCGAGCCCGACCACCGTGAATCCCATGACCGCGCCCGAGGAAAAAGCCAGCCGTAAACCTGCGTTCAGGCTGCTCCGGCAGGCCTGAGCCGTGCGCGCCGAAGACAAGGTCGCGATAGTCATTCCGCAAAACCCGGCCAAGGCCGAAAACATGCCCCCGGTTAAGAACGCAAACGGGACAAAGATGGTCAAATACCCCTGAAAAGCCAGCAACAGCAGGATAACAAAGATGACCGCAAAGAAAACGCCGACTGCCTGATACTGGCGCCGCAGGTACGCCCCCGCTCCCTCACGTACCGCCGCAGCGATCTCCTGCATGCGTTCCGTGCCTTCGCTGTTCTTGATAATCCGGAATCCCAAAAACAGAGATAAAAGCAAAGCTCCGACGGAAAATACGGGAACGATCAAAAACAAACTCGCCATCTCCAAACCTGCCTCTCTCTAAAAATGAATGGGCAAAATGATGCCGACCCGGCCGCCAGCCCGGATGTCAACCATCCCATCTTCGAAAAACAACGAACGAATCCAGAACCGCAGTTATCCCTTGGCCGGTTTGCGGCCATGGTTGGCGCGCTTGGAACGCCAATTTAATTTGCCTCTGCGTTTACGCTTGCTCATTAAATGTCCTTTTCCATTGGGTCCAAAATCGCTGATATAAGCCTTATAAAATATATTTAAAATACATTAAAGTTGTAGAGTAGGTATATAAATCTTAATAGAAAAAGAAGGCGACGTATAGTTTTATTTGAAATAATTCTTGCGATAGGGGTTTTTAACCGCTTTGGAAGCGTTTCAGGACATCGGGTAATTCATTCAGCCGCCGGATCATGGCGTTGGGCTTCATTGCGCGCAGTTCCCGGGGCGTATGCGAGCCGGTCGATATGCCGATAGTGCGGATCCCGGCCTTTTGCCCGGCCGCGAGATCCACGGCCATGTCGCCGACAAATACTGCCGCATGCGGATTAAGATGCATTTTTTTCAGAATCCCGTTCAGGATGTCCGGAAAAGGTTTTGGCCGAGGCACTCTGTCCCGGCATAAAACCGTCTCAAAATAACGTTCGATATCCAAATGGCTCATCACCAGCTTAGTAAAACGAGTGGCGCGGTTGCTGGCCACCGCTAGCCGGTAGCCTTTTCGAATCAGCCGGGCGAGTAACGGTCTGGCCCCCGACATCAACTTAGCGCCGTTCTTAAGCGAAAGGTTGTGATGTGGCCGGTACATCCTAACCGCCCGGTCAAGCAGCGCCGAAGGCACAAACTGCGAAAGCAGATGCCGTTCCCCCCAGCCGACAGCCCGTATGATACGGCCCTTGCGCACCCGTGCCAGGCCCAATTCCCGCATGACAAAATTCAGGCTGCGTGCCACGGCAGCGTAAGCATCAACCAAGGTACCGTCCAGATCAAAGATCACTAATTGGATTTCCCGATTATGAAGATCCGGCATTTGTCTTCTCATTTCTTGCCGGGCGGGATATGATTGATCGGATTCACGACTCCGCCGGAAACGATATATTTAATCGTCTCCTCAACCGTAAAATCAGTAAAAATGACCTGTTTCTTGGGCACCATAATCACATACCCCGTGAAAGGACCGGGGGCGCTTGGGATAAAAACGCTGAATAATTCCTTGCCAGTAAAATCACAGATCTTTTTGCTCGTTTCGTTAGTGAGAAATCCGAATGAATAAAGTCCCTGGCGGGGATATTCCACGATCACAACCTGCCGGAAAGCTAAACGATCCCGGGTAAAGAGAAAAAGCGATATTTCTTTGATGGCGGGATAGACCTGTTTGAAAAAGGGCAGCTTGACGACCAGACGCTCAAAGAAACCATGCAGTTTACGGCCGAAATAATTCGTGGCCATAAAGCCGATCAAAATAATCAATAAAACGCCGATGATGATGCTGATCCCACGCGGATAAAATCCGAATTCCTGATAAAAATAGGGTTTAAGAAATTTGCCTAATAATCCGTCGGAAAAATTGATGGTCAAGACAAATAAATACACCGTCAGCGCCAACGGCAAAAAGACGACCAGGCCTGAGATAAAATACCTTCGAATCTTACCCCACATGGTATGCCTCCTTTACGGATAAAAGCGATCGGTGGCGAACGAAAATGGAAAATCCGAAACGGCTTAAACCGGTCCTGCCTGCATTCAATAAATCGGCACGGTGATTACCGCAGGACAAACAACGCCGTCGATCCCAGGACAAATATGATTCCCGATAGCCACGAATCCCAACCCAGGTTGAACCACGTCGGTTTGTTCTTCATCCGGATCCCCGCCAAGACGGTCAGCGTTAAACTCAAACCGATAAAACAAGTCAAAAGATGGATCGGCCGGACAGACGCCAAAAGGGCGCCCGGACGATAACAAAAATCACTCAGGGAAATAATAAACAGATTAATCATATTGCTGCCGAAAATGTTGCCGACGGCCAAATCCAGCGACGCCAACCTCAAAGCCGAGATGGTCACCACCATCTCCGGCAAAGATGTCACCAAAGCCAAAAGCATCGTTCCGATAAACGTCCGGCCCAGGCCGGTCGTGAGGGCAATCTGATCCGAAGCCTCGGTCAATAAAACCGTCGCGCCCACAACCAAGGCAGCACTCAAGAATAAATTCAAATAAATCGTTTTCAGCGACAGCTCCCGGGCCGTCGGCTCAACCGGGGCAACAAACGACGCATAATCCGAGCGGGCGATGCCGGCCAAATATTTCATGCCGGCTAAATATCCGAAAAACACTGCCAAGCTTCCGGGGCTGAGATAGAAGATCTCCGGAATGCGCCGTCCGCCGGCAAAAACGATTTCCAATATAAAGACCATTGTCATGCCCGCCGCAAAAACAATCGGTAATGTGCGCGATGGGGAATCATGCACATCATCGGTAACCGAACCGCGACGGTATAAAATATCCATAATAACAATCAGCAAGATGTTCATATTATTGCTACCGAACATATTGCCGACAGCCAAATCATTGGCACTCAGGGAGATCACCGCCGTTAAACTCGCCACGGCTTCCGGCAAGGACGTAACCAGGCCCAAAAGAATCATCCCGATCCAGACCTTGCCGAGCTTCAATCGGTCGCTCAGAATATCGGCATACCGGGTCAGACGGACTCCGCCGGCAACAATGACCGCAGTACTGAGGAAAAATTGGAGGTAGACCATTCAAAAAGGCCGCACGTCACAGGCCCCACGCCACACGGGAAGCCAAATGGCCGTCACGTGTGACGTGTGGCATGTGTCGTGTGTCGTAATTATTCTTTTATAAAATATAACACCAGCAGCCCGCCTATCGCCAAGGCCATGGGGATGAATCCCTTAAACAGGCTCACAACCTGAGGCCACCAGACCAGGATCAGGGTAATACCCGTTATCAGCATGGCGGTGCCGACGATAACCAATCCAGCTTTATGGGCGCGCGCTTTTTTAGAAGATGCCATCCTACACTCCTTGATCAAAGGGGACAATCATCTTTTACGTCTACGGATTATCGGTCCAGGGTAAAAGTGTCGCAAGCGAGCTGCCTTGCCCCCTTCACCTTTGCCCTTCCCCCAGCGAGCCGAAGGTCTTTGAAATGCGAACCCTTTCCCACGCGAGCCGGAAACATCGAAATATAATTTCCTTAGGCGAGCCATAAACCTTTCCGAGTGAGTTAAGCGCAGCGACCCGAACAAGAAAAGGTTTATGGCGAGCCTTCCTGAAAGCACAAGATGGTTCCGGCGAGCCTATTTCTTCCACCGCCGATGCATCCAGCCCCATTCGGTTGGATATCGACGGATATAACTTTCGATAATATGAGTAAGCTTGGCCACATCCGTCGTCAAGGCATCTTCACTATCACCCTGCTCCAGCGTGACCGGTGGTTCAATGATCACCCGGTATGCTTCCCCATCCTGAATCGTAAACACCGGCAGGACCGGGGCACCTGTCCGCCGCGCCAGTACCACCGGTCCCGTAGCTGTCGCGGCTTTATTCCCGAAAAAATCGACATAAACACCGCTACCGCTACCGAAATGCTGGTCCAGAAGCACACACAAAATTTCATTGTTCCGTAAGACCTTTAGCGATTCCTGAACACTTTGGTGAGCCGGCGTACTATAAATCGGCTTAACGCCGACTCGCGTCATGGAATGAAAAATCGTCATGTCCACATCGACATCGCGGGCACGCCGGATGATACAATTCATCTTATAGCCCCGCTGGGCCAGATCCAGCATCATCAAACAGAAATTTCCGAAATGCGCCGTGACCATGACGACACCCTGCCCGCGCTGCAGGGCCTGATCCAGGTGCTGCTGGCCTTCAAGCCGGAATCTTTGTGTAACCCCTTCGGGATACTGCGAAAAATAGATCAGATCCGTCATCGAGTGGCCGACATTTTCAAAACATTGGCGGATAATCCGCCGGCGCTGGGTTTCGGTCATTTCCGCCCCAAAGGCAGTCAATAAACTTTCGCGCGCTATCCGCCTCAAGCGGATGGCAAAGCTGTACCACAAAAAAAGGAAAAAATACATCACGCCTTTGATAATCCGGTAAGGCAGATGGTGAATCAGCCATAAGGCCATTTTCAAAGCATACCGGGCAGAAGCGCGTTTGAAAAATTTGAATTGACTGCTGAAATCCATTTTCTTATAGGTCAAAGGTGGCTCGCCGGAAATATCTCGGCGTTCGGGTCGCTTCGCTTAACGAACGCCTCGATATTCCCGGCTCGCTAAAGTATACGGCACACGCCACGGGCCACAAAAACATGGTTTATCGGGCTCATTGAGTTCGTTGAGTTTGTTGAGTTAGTCAAATTAACCCAATGAACTCAATAACTCAACAAACTCAATAACCCATCGTCTTATGACATGTGTCGTGTGACGGGTGTCCTTTCGGTTTTCCTTTAATCCTTTAATCCTGTATTCCTTTAACCCTGCCTTCATCGTTTATACCCGATCTTCCTTAAAAACCCCTTGCGCCACTGAATGTCCTCATCATCTTCAAGGCCTTTGGGTTTGGATCCGTCGATAACGCCCAGGATACCGCGTCCCTCGCCGTTATCCGCTACGATGATCTGAAGCGGATTAGCGGTGGCGGCAAAGACCGTGCATACTTCAGCGGTATTTTTGATCTGATTAAGGATATTGATCGGGAAGCCATCCTTCAATATCAAAACAAAAACATGCCCGGCACCAATCCGCAAGGCATTCTCAGCCGCACAGTGTTTCAACTCGTCATCATTGCCTTCCAGGCGTACCTTGCAGGCCCCTGAGCCCTCGTTAAAGGCCAGCCCGAATTTCAATCCCGGAACCGAGGCCACAACGACTTCATACAAATCCTCGACAGTCTTGATAAAATGCGCTTGGCCAACGATGACATTAATGTCTTGGGGCTTTTCAATGGGTATAATTTGCAGTTCCATAAAGACCTCCCGGGGCGATAAAGATTAAATATGGCTGGGCGGGAAATATGCCCGTTTTTCATAACATTATTATAATGTGTAACCCTTGCGTTCGGCTTAACGGACCGTTGTTCCCTGCAGGCCGGGAGGGATTGTCATGCCAGCCCTGTTTTATCAAAAAAAATGACAACCCTTGATAACGATATTCAGGTTGTCGCGAAAGATCTTGTTTAAGTGCTCAAAATCTTTTTGACCTGTGAAAAAAGATCCTTAAAATCCACTGGTTTCGTAATATGCACGTGGGCCCCGGCCGCGATTTCCGCCTGGATATCATCCATAGAATTTTTAGCTGTCAGGAAAATAACCGGGATCTCGCTGGTCTGGGGGGCCTCTTTCAGGCGAGCACATACCTCACGGCCCTTCATCTTTGGCAGAATAACATCCAAAATAATCAAGTCAGGCTTATGGCGATCGGCCATGAATAAGCCTTTCTCACCTGTATCGGCCGTCAATACAAAAATCCCGTAACGCCTAAAATTCGATTCAAGCAATTTCAATAAGGCCCGATCGTCGTCAATGATCAGAATCGTCCACGGGTAGATCCCCAGGCCGAAAGCCTGCCGGCTCAACACCGGCAGGTTATAAAAAGCCATGACGGTCAGGGACATCAAAATAAAAACGATTTCGGGGATCAGATCCATTTGGCCGATCAAGACAAGCCAACGCGTCAGGATATAGGCAATGCCCCCACCTCCAACAAAGACAATGACCCGAGGAGCCCAGATATAGGCCTTGATAAAACCTAGCAAACCGACAATCATCAACAATAACAAAGATAACTCAAATGCGGGTATGCTCCCGTTTCGGGACAGCCAAACCAGCATAAGACCATAGCAAAGCACGAGCAGATACCCGATCACATATATCCCTGTTTTCCTTTGCATAACTCTTCCTTTTGGTTCCTGAGCTCGCGGCTGTTAAGATTCCAGACAGTTTTTAACGGCTGTTAAAAGTGTTTTCGCATCAATGGGTTTGGCCAGATGGGCATCCCCGCCGACCGCCATCTCGGCCGCGACGTCATCAGGCGAATCTTTGGCCGTGACAAAGATAACCGGGATATTCCGCGTGAATTCGTTCTCCTTCAGAACCGCACAAACCTCCCGCCCCTTGATCCCGGGTAAAATCACATCCAAAATAATAATATCCGGCTTTTGAAGTTTGGCGATCTGAATTCCACGTTCTCCGGTCGTAGCCGTTAAAACACTATACCCTCTCGTTAAAAGGATACGGTTGATGGTTTTCAGAAAACCCTCGTCGTCATCAATGATCAGGATACTCTTTCGGTCGAAATCCAACTCGGAATGAAAATGAGCCCGTACTTGTGGTTGAATCAGAAAAAGCATAGTCCCCAGATTGACAAAAATATACAATGGTTCGACCATGCGGGGATAAATATACAACATGCCAATCTGCAGGGAGGCCATAAAGGCCGAAAAAACAATCGTGAGCCGGCGCGCCCATTCCTGTAATCTGATCAGACCGACGGCGCTGACAAACAGTATCAGCAGACTCGAAAGTAACGCCAGATGAAAAGGATAAAATTCCGAAAGAAGCAGCAGAACCAAATATTCAAAAAAAGTTAAACAAAAAAGAACGGTTAAGCTGACACCAATGCTCTTGATAATTAATTCGTTCCTGCTCATATCAGCCTCCTTAACGGCAGAATGAAAGGATTAAAGTCCCGTCCAGCATATGCCGTAAAACCCAAAAACGTTACCAATGATCACAGAATGATGTCCGATGACCGGAACCTTCATCCCCTGTTCCTCTATGGCTTTAATCCCTTTGTATGGCCTCGTGCCTACTAGGATTATGGACGTTTTTTCGTTAAGGACAGATACAAAATAATCGCGACAGAAATCACTCCGGGGATGAAGACCTTAAGATCAACTCCCGGCCTGGTTGTGACAGCGACATAAAATAGGACCGTCAAAATAATCGTTATGACGGCCGCAGCGTACTGCAAAGCCCGCCAACGGGCATAGCCGGACAAAGAAAAACAACCGGCGATAAAATAACACAATGAAACCAGACCCAATCCCAGGATAAACCAATCCCGCATCGCGCATATCGCCGTCCCGCTTTGCATTTTGTAGATCAGGACGGGAGCAGCGAACAGCAGGATCCGAACGGCGATAATGGTTTCAATCCAAAGAAAAATTTGCTGATGCACAGGTTTCTGGGGCATCAATAGACCTGACTTTCATTTATATATTAAAACAACTATATTATATAGAAAGACACTAAAAATACTATATCGAATATTTTAGTATTCTTCAACCTTATTAAAATGATTTTTGCGCATCAACCCGGCCATGCCGACCGCAGCCAAACAGATGACCGAAAAAATATCCCCATAACGGGTATATAAGGTCAACGTGTCGGACAAGCCGGCTTGTGTGGTCACAGAGCCAGGAATAAACGTTTCTTTCCCCTGGGCATCGGCAAGGCGCGAGGTAATGTTCCCGGTCGGCTCCACCACGCAACTGATTCCGGTATTTGCAGCCCGGACCAAGGCGCGCCGATTTTCCACTGCGCGGAAAACAGCCGCCTGAAGATGCAACATCGGCTCATGCGTATCCATAAACCAGGCATCGTTCGTTAAATTGATCAACAGATGAGCTCCGTTGCGGACAAATCCGCCCACAACACGCGCGACTGTGTCTTCAAAACAAATAACGACCGAAAACACCCCCCCCTTCTTCCCCGGGATCGGGAAACGGGTCAACTTCGTACCCGGTGTAAAATCGGCGATCGGAATAAGTGCGCCCAAAAATGGTAAAACCTGACGCAAGGGCAGATATTCCCCAAATGGCACCAGATGTCGCTTATCATACTTACCGATAACCTGGCCCGACGAGGACAACATCAGGGCCGAATTGTAAATCGATCCGTTTTGGGACGTTACGACACCGAACAATAACGGCCGGCCTGTATGCCGCACGAAATTTTTAAGCCGTTCAAATCCCTGCGGATCTTCCCATAAATAACCCGGGAAAGAGGTCTCGGGCCAAAGAACTAAATCTGCGGAAGCATGCTGAACCGCCCGCCGCGTTAAAGTGAGCAATTCATCCATAATCTCCGGCCACGCCGACGGGTACCATTTTGTTTGCTGATCGATATTCGGCTGCACGATAGTCAAAACAACCTTTTCAGCCGGCGTATCCCGCAAGGTATTCAATCGAATCTGGCCATACATAAGGACCGCTATAATCAATAAGACCGTAACTGCCGTTGCCCGGGCCAAAACCCAGGTCAGCTTACCGCGTCTTAAAATGATTTCTTTAATGCAAAGATTAACCAAGACCACCAAATAGGAAATGCCGAATACGCCAGTTATATCCGCGATCTGGATCAACGGGAGATAGCGGTAAGGGGCATATCCGAGCCCAAGCCATCCAAACCCGCTCAATAAATGTTCGCGGATAAATTCCAGCACAACCCAGAAAGCTGCCAACAGAAACAAACGGATCCCGGCGCCAAAACGCGTAAAATAAACCACCCCGACGCCGAAGAGTCCAAAATACAAGCACAGATATAGACACAACAACAGCCAGGCCAAAACGGAAAGGAAAACCGGAATTCCCGCCGACCAGGCCATGCAAATGAACCAATAAAGTGTAACCGGAAAGAAAAGAAAACCGGATAATGCGGCGATCCAAAAGGCCCGGCCGGCGCTTTGTCCGTCGATGAGCAACAACAAAGGGACCAAAGCGATGAAGACCAACGGCCAGATCTCAAAAGGTGGGAAAGAAAGGATCAACAAAACGGCTGAAGTGATGATACAAATTATGGTTCGAAGCATAATGATAAAGGTCACAAGTCACACGACACATGCCACACGTCATCGGTCACAAAGACATGGTTTGTTGGGTTCATTGAGTTCGTTGGGTTAGTCAAATGACCTCAATGAACTCAATAACCCATTGTCGTGTGTCCTGTGGCATGTGTCGTTAACGTCCCTCCTCCAGCGAGTCGAGGACTTGCAGCGTTGACTTTAAGCGAGCCCTGAACCTTTCCGTGGCGACTGGAGCGAAGCGACCCGGAGCAAGGAAAGGTTTAGGGCGAGCGCTCAGAAACGCGAGATGTTCCCGGCAAGCCCTTTTAATATCTTTCTTCCCCAAAGCGAGTCGAGGACTTGCAGCGTTGACTTTAAGCGAGCCCTGAACCTTTCCGTGGCGACTGGAGCGAAGCGACCCGGAGCAAGGAAAGGTTTAGGGCGAGCGCTCAGAAACGCGAGATGTTTTCCTGCGAGCCACTTTGACCTTTGACCCTTCACCCTTGACCTGTTGTTATCTCCCGCAACACTTTTTGTACTTTTTGCCGCTGCCGCACGGACAAGGATCATTGCGCCCGACTTTGGGGCCGACCTTACGCGGCTGAGGCTTCGGGGGTGGCGGTGAAGGCGGCGCCGGCTGATCCGATGGCCCCATTCCGCCAGAGGTACCGGGCTGGGTCATCGGAGGCCCCCCTTCAAGACTAGAAAAACTGTCATGAACCAGATTCTGCGGCAATGATGAAAAGACCCCCCGTCGACGTTCCTGGCGGTGGACCAGACGGACCTTGAAAAGGGTCTCAATGACCTCGCGGTTAACAGAGTCATACATCATTTGAAACATCTCAAATCCTTCGCGCTTATATTCGACCAGCGGATCGCGCTGGCCGTAAGAGCGCAATCCCACGCCGCCTTTCAACTGATCCATGGCATAGAGATGATCTTTCCACTTGACGTCAATCGTATTCAGCAAAACAACCTTTTCCAGTTCGTGCATATCGTCGGCAGAGATATCCTTCTCCTTATCCTGGTAGACCGCAGATAATTCCTCAAACAGAAAATCGCTGATCTCCGCTTGATTCATTCTTTCCAAGCGTTCGCGGTGCGGCTCCGGATCATAATTGAACTTGGACCGCAAATAAAGCGTCAGCCCCTCAAAATCCCAGCGCACCTCTTCCCCGCCGGTAAAAAGGAATTCCTGAACCAACATGGCAACGGTATCGCGCAGGGCGTCCTGAATCCGGTCGCGCACATGCCGGCTTTCCAAGACAGCCCGGCGCAGAGAATAAATCGCCTCACGCTGTTTGTTCATGACATTGTCAAATTCCAGCAATTGTTTGCGAATCTCAAAATTCTGGGTCTCAACGCGTTTCTGGGCAACCTCGATCGCACGGGTGACCCACGGATGCTCGATCACCTGGCCTTCTTCCATGCCCAACTTGTCCATCAAGCCCATGATCCGATCCATGGCGAACAGCCGCATCAGATCATCCTCGAGCGAAACAAAAAAACGGGATGAACCCGGATCGCCCTGCCGGCCGGAACGGCCCCGCAGCTGGTTATCGATCCGCCGGGCCTCATGCCGTTCGGTGCCGATCACGTGCAACCCCCCGGCCTCGACGACCTGCAGGTGCTCTTTTTTCACCTGCCCGCGAAACTGATCCAAAAACTTGCGGGTAAGATCATCTCTCTCCTGCTGATCCTCGGGATCCGCGGCTTTCTGCGATGCCAGGGATTTGGCCAGGAATTCGGCGTTGCCGCCCAGGACAATGTCCGTCCCGCGCCCGGCCATATTGGTGGCAATCGTCACCGCCTTATAACGCCCCGCCTGGGCCACGATATGCGCCTCACGCTCATGATATTTGGCATTCAGCACTTCATGCGGAATCCCGCGGCTTTTCAGCATAGCCGATAAAGTCTCAGACTTCTCGATCGAGATTGTGCCGACCAGGACCGGCTGACCGCGCTGATAACAACCTGCGATCTCCTCAATCACCGCAGTGTATTTTTCCCGAATAGTCTTATAAATACAATCCGAATGATTGCGGCGTTGGAGGATACGATTAGTGGGCAGTACGATGCATTCTAATTCATAGATTTGCTGAAACTCATTCGCTTCGGTATAGGCGGTCCCGGTCATGCCGGAGAGTTTATCGTACATACGGAAATAATTCTGAAAAGTAATCGTGGCCAAGGTCTGGTTCTCCCGTTCAATCTTGATGCCTTCCTTAGCCTCAACTGCCTGATGCAACCCGTCGGACCAGCGCCGGCCCGGCATCATCCGCCCGGTAAATTCGTCCACGATGATGACCTGGCCCTCCCGGACCACGTAATCCACGTCACATTTAAAGAATTCCTTGGCCTTGAGCGCCTGGAGAATATGGTGGCGGTATTCGATCGTATCCATATCATGCAGATTATCGACCCCAAAGCCACTGGCCGCCTTGCGTTCGCCTTCCTCGGTCATCGAAATGGAACGGGTTTTCTCGTCAGCGATATAATCATAGCCAGCCGAGAGTTTGGCCACGTCCTCCCCGCGGTGTTTGGCTTCGATCAACTGGTCCTCAGTGATCCGGATGCCTTTGAGTCCGCCAACAACCGTATTGGCCCGATAGTACTTATCGGTCGATTCTTCAGCCGGACCGGAGATGATCAAAGGTGTCCTGGCCTCATCGATTAAAATACTGTCCACTTCGTCCACAATCGCAAAATGATGCGGCCGCTGAACCATGGCCTCTTTGATCGTGACCATGTTGTCCCGGAGGTAATCGAAGCCGAATTCATTGTTCGTCCCGTAAGTGATGTCACAGGCATAAGCTACCTGGCGCTCCTCGGGATCCAGTTCATGCAAGATGACTCCTACGCTTAATCCCAGAAATTCGTAAATCGGCCCCATCCATTCCCGGTCACGCTTGGCCAGATAATCATTGACGGTAATAATATGCACACCCTCGCCCGTTAAGGCGTTCAAATAAGCCGGCAGGGTCGCCACCAGGGTTTTGCCTTCGCCGGTGGCCATCTCGGCGATCTGCCCCTTATGCAAGACCATGCCGCCCACAAGCTGAACGTCGAAATGACGCATGTCTAACAAACGCCGGGCAACCTCGCGCACAACCGCAAAGGCCTCCGGCAGGATATCATCCAACGCCCGTTGGCGGATCTTTTTAAAATCATCTTCGAGCCGGGAAAGATCAACCGTCATTTGAGTCGGGTCACCAGTGTCGGCCTGATCCAATTGTTCCTGCAGCCGCTGATATTCCTCTTCCTTTTCCTTCACAGCCGACCGATAACGTCCTCTGAATTCATCGGTCTTGGCTTTCAGTTGGTCGTCGGTGAGGGTAGACATCTCCCGTTCCAAGCCGTTGATCCTGGCAACGGTCCGGCTCATTCTTTTAACCGCACTGACGGACGGCAAGGGCAGATCCGGCGGGATATATACGGAGACCTTTGGCTCAAGCTTGTCGATAAACCGCTGAGCAAAACGAATAATGTGTTTTCTGATAAGGAAGTCGAACATGATAATATGTGTTTGTTGGGTTTGTTGGGTTTGTTGCGTTCATTGAGTTTGGCGGATTTGTTGACTTAACTCAATAAAACTCAACAAACGCAATGAACGTAATAAACCCAACGAACTCAATGAACCCAATAAACCGTGTTTTTGTGACCTGTGGCGTGTGACCTAACTCTGTGGTTTCCAACGCAAAAATGCATCCACAAACATATCAATATCCCCATCCATAACCCGCGGCACATTACCAGTCTCGGCCTGAGTGCGATGGTCTTTCACCATCGAATACGGATGCATGACATACGAACGGATCTGGCTGCCCCATTCGATCTTCTGCTTCTGCCCGTACTCCTTGGCCATCTCGGCTTCCTGCTGTTGACGTTTCTTCTCATACAAACGGGCGCGTAAGACTTTCATGGCCGTCTGCTTATTCTGCAGTTGCGAGCGCTCGTTTTGACACTGGACCACAATTCCCGTCGGGATATGCGTGATCCGCACCGCCGAGTCGGTTGTATTAACGCTCTGGCCGCCAGGCCCTGATGAACGGAAAATGTCGATCCTCAGGTCATCGGCGTTCAGCTCGATCTCCACATTATCCTCGATCTCCGGGATCACATCCACGGAAGCGAACGAGGTATGCCGCCGTTTATTGGCGTCGAACGGGGATATCCTGACCAGCCGGTGAACGCCTTTCTCGCTTTTAAGAAAACCGTAAGCCATCTCACCGGTAATCCGCACAGTCACGTTTTTGAGCCCGGCTTCTTCACCGGGCAACCGGTCCAGGATCTCAACCCGGAAAGACTTGTTCTCGGCCCAGCGGACGTACATCCGGAAAAGCATATTCGCCCAGTCGCAGGATTCCGTGCCCCCGGCACCGGCGTTGATGCTCAAAAGCGCGCTGTTGCGGTCAAAGCGCCCGCTCAGCAAGGCCTGGGTCTCGAGCTGGTTGACCCGCGGCTCCAATCCGTCCAACTCGTTCTGGACCTGACGCAAAAAAGCCTCGTCGTCCGGAGAAAGATCGGCCAGCTCAGCCAGCTCTTTCAATTTCTGATCCTCCTGCTCGAAAGGTTCCACGCGGGATTTGAGATATTTCAGATCTTTCAAAAGATTATTGGCTTGGGCCGAATCTTGCCAGAAATCCGGCTGACTCATTTTTTCCTGAATGGCCTGGATAGCTTCCTTCTTCTGGGGCAGGTCAAAGAAACCCCCTTAGGCTCTGGAGTTTCTTGTCTATTTTCTCAATACGCTGCTTGATTTCGTCGTACATATTTCAATGGCTCGTAAAATACTAAACACAAAATGCTAAATCTGAAATAATATTAGACAAGCTGAAATAATGAATATTTTATAAAAGACCGTTTATGCACCTCGCCAGTACAATACGGGATGCACGGCCAGGCACGGACAGGAATCCCGTTTTATTTCAGGTTATTTCAGGTAACGCCGCAGGCCCTTCAATTCCAGATTAAAATCGTCCTTGCTGTCCGCGACATGGCGGGCGTCTTCCTCGGCCACGATTCCACGTTTAACAAGCTGTACCAAAGAATGCTTAAAGGATTGCATCCCGAACAATTCGCCCTCATCGATGAATTTCTGAATCTCGTTGACCTTGCCTTCGCGGATCAGCCGGGCAATGGTCGGGGTGACAACCATCGTCTCGTAGGCCGGGATCCGGCCGGGGACGTCAAACCGGGGCAGTAACCTCAAAGAGATAACGCCCTTCAGGATAACCGAGAGCTGCATGCGCACCTCATCGTGCAGATAAGGCGGGAAAAAGTTGACGATGCGCGTAATGGTCTGGATCGCATTAATGGTGTGCAGCGTCGTGATGGCAAAGGTGCCCAATTCTGTGGCGTTGATCGTAGCCCGCATGGTATCGACGTCACGAATATTGCCGATATAAATGATATCCGGGCTTTGCTGGGTCACGTGTTTCAAAGCCAGAGAATAAGAATGAACGTCCAGGCCCAATTCGCGCTGATTAATAATGCATTTCTTATCGCTGAAGATATATTCGATCGGATCTTCGATGGTCACGATATGCTTTTCCCGGCGGTTGTTGATATAATCGATCATGCTGGCGATGGAGGTGGACTTACCGCTGCCGGCCGGGCCGCAGATCAAAACCAGCCCCGAGGATTCCTCACAGAAGATCTTCAACAAATCGGCGGGAAGGTTCAAATCCTCAAAGCTCTTGGTCTGTTCGGGGACATGCCGGATAACGATCGCCGGCGTTCCGCGTTGGGTAAAAATGTTCACGCGAAAGCGACCGACGTCCTTTTCCCAATGGGCAAAGTCGATATCAAGCCTCTGTTTAAAACGCGTCCGGCGTTCGTCGTTATGCAAAAGGTATTGGCTCACCTTCTGGATCGTATCCTGATTGACGATCTCCGGCCCGATGGATTTAACCACGCCGTAAATGCGCATATGCACCGTGGCCTCTTCCCGCAGGAAAAGATCGGACGCTTCTTTTCTAATCATGTCCCGTAACAAATTGCGAATGAATTCCATGGCCTTATCCTTTGTTGTTAAATTGTAAAAAGCCCCAAAGTCGAGAACCCATCTCTTAGGTCAGCGGCGAACGAGTTCGCGCCAGATTTTTTACGATTTCTTTTTCCAAACGCAGCAACTCTTTTTTCCTGCCGTCCATCCGCCCACCGTAACCCCCATAGGTCCCATCGGAACGGACCACGCGATGGCAGGGTATGATCAGCGGATAAGGGTTCTTGCGCAAGGCCTGCCCGACGGCCCGGGCCGCCTTGGGACGGCGTACTTGACGGGCGACCCATTGATAACTGCGGGTTTCTCCCAGCGGGATTGCCAAGGTCGCTTTAAGCACCTGCCATTCAAAGCCGGTCAAGCGTTTCGTTTGTTTCTGCTTATGGCATGACATATCGCATCTGCCGGGCATGCTGGAAATCAGCTTGGGCCTGGTTCTCCATCCCCCGTTCCCGGTAAAACAGCCCGCGATTATAATAGGCCTTTATATTATCGGGATTCAATTTGATGACGGTCGAAAAATCATTAATGGCCAAATGAAAAAGGCCCATCCGGTCATAGACAATCGCACGGTTATTATAAACTTTAATGTAATCCGGTTCAATATCTAATACTTTGTTATAACACCTCAGGGCCTTACGCCAGCGCCCGTTTTCTTTGTGTATATTTCCGAGGTTATACCAGGCCTTGGCCATATGCGGATACATCTCGGTGGCTTTTTTGAAATCCCGCAAGGCCGCCTTCCTTTTTCCCTGCGCCGAAAAAAAGCAGCCGCGATTGATCAACCCGGCCGACGACCGGGGGTTATGCCTGAGCACGTGATTCCATAACGTCAGCTCACTATTCCAAAGCCAAGCCTGACGGTACGTCTTAAGCCCCAGCGCCGTAAAAATAATTATAATAATTAATAGTACTGAAAAACGGACACCAATCCGAGCAGACCAGTTGAATACACCATGATAAATCCCACTGCCCAGCCACAGACACAACCCCAGGGATGGTAAATACATAAAGCGGTCGGCCACAAAGCAATAATCTTTGCCTAAATCAAAACGCAGCAGAAAGAAGATCGAAAAAAGATAGAATAAGATCGCAAAGACCAATTCCCGGCGGGAACGAAAACGCCATACCAGGCCTAGCAAGATAAGCAAAGCCAGGATCGAAGCACTGTATTGAACATGGGCCAAGGATACCGGCCGGGGAATTGAGTAATCCGGGGTCAGGATAATCGGCATAAAAAATTGACGGATATAAAACATAAAAGTCCAAACCCACGAAAGGAGAGCCTCATCCGGATTGCAGATAGGATTCCGCATAAAACCCGAATACGTCAACCAGGTCAAAGGAATAATATAAATAAAAAATACGCACTTCTCGCCCACGACCTGCAGCCGCAACGGCCGTTCGGCATACCAATCCAATAATAAAAGAATCAACGGCAGACTAAGGGCCATGGGCTTGGCCAATAAGCTCAACAATCCCAGCCCGACGGTTATACCAAAAAACAGCTTCTTTTCAGAACGCAAATATTCCCAATAAAAATTTAACGCCGCGACATAAAAAAACGCATAAAGCACGTCTTTTCTTTCCGTGACCCAAGCCACAGACTCGACGCGCAGCGGATGGATCCCGAACAACAAAGCCCCGGCCCAAGCCGCCCAAAATGGAAAGCCGAGCCGCTGCGCCAATAAAAAAACACCCAAGGTGACCGCCAGATGCAATAAAAGATTGTTCAGATGATAAACAAAAGGATCATAATCGAAAAAATGATATTCCACGGCAAAGGAAAGAACGGTTAAAGGAACATAGGTATCCAGAACGGTAGACTGAAAGATGTCAGCAATATTTTCCGACGAAAGTGAACGCACCCGCGGATTTTCGAGCAGATAACTCCCGTCGTCCCAATCCGCGAGGAAACCGGACTGCAGGCACGGGGACAGGACCGTGAAGGTAACGGCCAAAAGCAGGATGACAAACAAAACCGGTTGTTTAGGACGACCGATGAAAAACATCTTTTCCTCTCAATTGGCGGTGATAGGCCAGGGCAAACCGATGCGCCTCATCGCGGACCCGCCGGACCAGGTTCAACGCCAAAGAATCGCGGGGCAATATCACGGCATTTCTTTTATGCGGCAAAAAAATCTCCTCTTCCCTTTTGGCCAATGACAGAATGGGGATTCCCAGATCCAGCGGATCCAACTCACTGACTGCTGCGGATAATTGGCCCTTGCCTCCGTCGATTACGATCAGATCCGGCATGCTCCGGCCTTCCCTGTGCAGGCGTGTATACCTGCGGCGGACAACTTCCCGTATCATATCGAAATCATCGATCCCTTCCACTGTCTTGATCCTAAAACGGCGATATTGGGACTTATCCGGTTTGCCGTTGACAAATGAAATCATGGACCCCACGCTTTGTTGGCCCATGATGTTGGAAATATCAAAGGCCTCAATTCGCTGGGGCATCTTCGGCAATCCCAGAACAACCTTCAGCTGTTCGATCTCTTTAAAGTGGTTGATTTCCGGACTGGCCGAATAAAGCGCGCTGATGGCCTGGATCTGATCGCGGATGCGCGCGGCCTTTTCGTATTTTTTTTCGCGCGCCAGGCGTTCCATGTCCCGCCGCAGCTTGCGGTACAACTCATCCTTGCGGCCTTCCAACACGAGCCGAATGCGGCGGATATTCTTTTTGTATTCGCTCTCACTGATCTCGCCGACGCACGGAGCGTCGCACAGGCCGATGTGTGCGTCAAGGCAGGCCGTTTTGGGAAACTGACTGCAGATGCAAAAAGGAAAGGCCTTACGGATAATCGTCAAGGCCTCACGGATCAGGCGCGGATTAACATACGGGCCGTAATAAACCGATTTCTTATTCTTCACCCTGGGCCGCACCAGAAAAATCCGAGGATACGAATCGGATGTGATCTCAATGTAGGGATAACTTTTATCGTCGCGCAGGGCGATATTGTATTTTGGCTCGATCTTTTTGATCAGCCCAGCCTCGAGGATCAGGGCCTCGGCCTCACTTGCCGTCGGAATAACCTCGATATCACGGATTTTCCGTACCAGTTCAGCCGTACGCGCGGCAAGGGCCGTATGTTGAAAATAAGAACTCACCCGTCGCCGCAGAGAGACGGCCTTGCCGACATAAATAATCCGACCGCGGCCATCCTTCATCAGGTACACGCCACTGGTCAGAGGCAAATCTTTTATCTTCTGCCCGAGATGATCCGCCATATTTGCCGCGACTGTTCGACTCCTAATAAACCCGTTACCAAACCGTAAACCACAAAACCCACGCCAGTTACAATGACCACCCGCAATATCTCATGCAACGCCGGCATATATTTCCAACACGCGAAAACCGCACCGGCCATCACAAAAGAAGCTATCAGCAAATTAAAAGCATACGCCCTGAATCCCGCTGCCAGTGGGCCGATCCTTTTCTCCAATAAAACAAAAAGAATCACAAAGTCCGTTGAGGCAGCGATCGAGCTGGCTAAGGCAATCCCGCCAATACCCATCGGGAACATTAAAATAAAGTTTAAAACCGTATTGATCCCCAGGCACACGGCGGCAACTTTAACCGGCGTCTTGGTATCCTGCAAGGCATAGAAAGCAGAAACTAAAATCTTGATCCCGCTGAAGCTGAACAGCCCCAAGGCGTAAAATAACAAAGCCGATGACGTAATGCCAGTCGAATAGGCATCGAACGCACCCCGCTCAAAAAGAATCCGGATCACGGGCGTTGCCAACAGGATTGTTAAAACCGATGTCGGAAATATAACATAAGAAATATTTTTCAAAGAAAAGGCCAGCATGTTCTTAAAACGATCCATATCCTCAACCGCAATCAGCCCCGAAAGCGTGGGTAGCACCGCCGAGGCCAAAGCGATGCTGAATAAGCCCATGGGAAACTGGATAATCCGGTTGGCATAGTAAATGGCGGATATCCCACCCGCGCCAACGATCGCCGCCAGCGAGGCACAAAATGTATCGATGAACACCGTCAGCTGATAAACCCCGGCCCCTAGTAACCGCGGGACCAGCAGGCGGCCGATCCTCATTGCGCCGGGATGTCTGAGCGTTGCCGGTAAATACCATTGCATGCCCTGGCGTTTAAGCGCAACGCCCTGAACCGCCAGTTGCAGCAGACCGCCGATGAGCACGGCCCAGGCCAGGCCAAACACAGGTTCCGGCATCCAACGCGCGGAGATCAAAGCCCCGCCGATCAGGGCGAGATTAAAAAGACACGGGCTGAAGGCCGGGGCCGCAAATAAACGCAGACTGTATAAGACCGCCATACTATAAGCGGCCAGGCCGATCAGGACCAGATAAGGGAACATGATTTTGGTCAGACGAATGGTCAGGGCTAATTTCTCCGGATCAGCCATAAACCCGGGCGCAATCAAGCGGACGATCAGCGGCGCGGCCACAATCCCCACAAGAGTAATGATGCTCAGAACAATTAACGCCAAAATCAGCATGACGCTGACAAAACGCCAAAACTCAGCTTTTTCCTGGCGGACCTGATATTCCGAGAAGACCGGAACCACGGCCGCGTTGGTTGCCCCTTCACCCACAAAGGAACGGAACAGATTGGGGATTTTTAAAGCCACAAAAAAGGCATCGGCCCGTAAACC
>Ga0272442_10002273_pt1 | contig 28172 bp, 39 predicted proteins | sample SSMForm2O_FD_200262 | JGI IMG/M metagenome (GOLD analysis project Ga0272442, IMG submission 200262) | Marine sediment archaeal communities from Little Sippewissett salt marsh, Falmouth, MA, United States - SSM-Form-2O | ecosystem: Environmental > Aquatic > Marine > Wetlands > Sediment ...
CTTGAGCTCCATCAGTTCCTTGAGAACCTGTTGTTCCTTGAGAACCTGTTATTCCTTGAGAACCTTGAATACCTTGAATACCTTGAATTCCTTGAATACCTTGTATACCTTGAGCTCCATCAGTTCCTTGAGAACCTGTTATTCCTTGAGAACCTTGAATACCTTGAGCTCCATCAGTTCCTTGAGAACCTGTTGTTCCTTGAGAACCTGTTATTCCTTGAGAACCTTGAATACCTTGAGCTCCATCAGTTCCTTGAGAACCTGTTGTTCCTTGAGAACCTGTTATTCCTTGAATACCTTGAGAACCACTAATACCTTGTATACCTTGAATTCCTTGAGTTCCTTGAGTTCCTTCACCTGTTCCTACTATAATAGAACCTGTTAAATTTGAACTATTTATAGAACCTGTTAATTCTGTACTCATATTTATTCTTTATTTTATTTATATATTCATTATTATAATGAATTAGTAGTACTAAAAGTATTAGGACTATTAACAGTAATACTTCCACTCCCACTATCAAATGTTCCATTTATTAATAATGCTGTAGTTGTTACAGAATCACCCAATCCCGATATTTCAGATTCACATCTAATATCTACAGTATCATTATAATCTATATTAGGTACCTGCTCATTAGTTCCAGTATTTGTACTTGTAAATTGAGCAACCTGTTGCCAAGCTCCACCATTTTTTCTATAATATACTGTTGCAGTACAATTTCCGGTAATTACACAAGAAGCTTGAAAATTAAGGTCAATTACATCACCTTCTTGTCTTCCAGTAATTATTACATTTCTAAATCCATCATCAGGATTAGAACCTTCGCCATAATCTGTAGTTCCTTCAAATTCTATATCAATATCTGAAGGAGAAGTTGTTATAATAGGAATATGATTAAAAGATACAGCATTACCTTTTAATATATGATTAAATGTAACTATCTTTTCAAGAGGTATATGATTAAAGGATTGTAATGTTCCCATTTATAATTATTTATTTTTATCCTATTATTACAAAATCTGGTGAAGGATTAAATATTAAACTATTTGTACCTGTTGCAGTTCCTAATACTTGTACACAAGTTCCATCAGTAGAAGGTTCTGCTGATTGAATTTCACCTGCAACATTACTTGCATAAACAGGATATCCGATTTCATTAAAATTATATACTGCAGAATTTTTATGAATACCATAAATTAAAAATGAATATTCTATATCAGCACTTAAAGTACCTGAACTTGCATTAATTGCTATTACAGGCATATATGTTGAATTATCTGCATCTGCCATATAAACTTTACCATCAGATTTCATATAAACTGTATCTCCTATACCTATACTTTCTCCAGCTATGAAATAACTAAATATTCCTTCTGCATCAGTATTTGGAAGTGTAATAGATGAATCTACTAATATTGATAATAAACCTTGTGTACCTTGAGAACCTTGAGCACCTTGTGTTCCTTGTCTTCCTTGAGTTCCTTGAGCACCTTGTGTACCTTGTCTTCCTTGAATACCTTGTCTTCCTTGTATACCTTGTCTTCCTTGAATACCTTGTCTTCCTTGTGTACCTTGAGCACCTTGAGCACCTTGTGTACCTTGTCTTCCTTGTATACCTTGAGCACCTTGAGCTCCATTAGGTCCTGTTAGGCCTGTTAAACCTTGAATTCCTTGAATTCCTTGTGAACCGATAGTTCCTTGTGCACCTCCAATATTTGCTTGAAGTTCCCAAGTAGTAGGACCTGTTTTCTCAAATAAATCATCATTACTTATATTAATATATAAATCTCCAATTTCTCCTAATTCACCATCAGGAGTTCCTTCACCTTGATGAATACTTGAACCTGTAGCACCTGTAGTTCCTTGAGTACCTGTTATTCCTTGAATACCTGTAATACCTTGAATACCTTGAGAACCAGCTCCTGTTAAACCTTGAATACCTTGAAGACCTTGAATACCTGTAATACCTTGAGTTCCTTGAGCTCCATTAGGTCCTGTCATACCTGTTAAACCTTGAATACCTTGAGTACCTTGAGAACCAATAATACCTTGTGTACCTTGAATATTACCTTGATTTTCCCAAGTAGTAGGACCTGTTTTTTCAAATAAATCCCAATTAGATTCGTTTATATAAAGGTCTCCTATTTCACCATCACCTCCATCAGGTACACCAGCATCCAATGTTATACTTGAACCTGTAGCACCTGTATCTCCTGTAATACCTTGAATACCTTGAATACCTTGAATACCTGTAATACCTTGAATACCTTGAGAACCAGTTCCTGTTAAACCTTGAATACCTTGAAGACCTTGAATACCTGTAATACCTTGAGTTCCTTGAGCTCCATTAGGTCCTGTCATACCTGTTAAACCTTGAATTCCTTGAGTACCTTGAGAACCAATAATACCTTGTGTGCCTTGAATATTACCTTGATTTTCCCAAGTAACAGGACCCGTTTTTTCAAATAAATCCCAATTAGATTCGTTTATATAAAGGTCTCCAATTTCACCATAGCCTTCTGAAGGCACACCAGCATCCAATGTTATACTTGTACCTTGAGGACCTGTATCTCCTGTAATACCTTGAATACCTTGAATACCTTGAATACCTGTAATACCTTGAGTTCCTTGAGCTCCATTAGGTCCTGTCATACCTCTAATTCCTTGAATTCCTTGAATACCTTGAGAACCTAAAATACCTTGTGTACCTTGAATATTACCTTGATTTTCCCAAGTAACAGGACCTGTTTTTTCAAATAAATCCCAATTAGATTCATTAATGTACAAATCTCCTATTTCGCCATAGCCTTCTGAAGGCACACCTGCATCCAATGTTATACTTGTACCTTGAGGACCTGTATCTCCTGTAGTTCCTTGAATACCTTGAATACCGCCTCCAGAAATATCTATAACAACAAAGTTCCCATCAAATCCTAATGAAATATCTTTTCCTTCTTTAACACCAAAATTTTCATTTGGTGCTATCTTAGTAACTGAACCACCACCTTCATAATTTTCATATCCCCAATTCATTACAGTATCTACTGAAACATCTATAACAACAAAGTTTCCATCAAATCCTATTGATGTATCTACACCTTGTTTAATACCAAAATTTTCATTTGGAGCTACCTTAGTAACTGAACCACCACCTCCAATATTCTCATATCCCCAATTCATTATAGTATCTACTGAAACATCTATAACAATAAAGTTTCCACTAAATCCTATTGATGTATCAAAACCTTGTTTAATACCAAAATTTTCACCAGGTGTTATAGATGTAAATGAACCTCCACTACTTGCATTTTGATATCCCCAATTTAATCCATAAAATGCAGCATTTAATGAAGTATCAATTCCTAATTCTAAATTATCTATATATGTTCTATTATAATAAATAGCACTATGATCATCATCACTAAGACCAGTTAATTGTCCGTGATCACCTGCAGATGCTGGAACTACATTATTAGATATTACAGTACTATGTCCATCTATTGATGATAATTGATATTCACAAAAACAAAAATATGATGTATTAGTACTTACTAATTCTTCTAAACTTAATTTTACAAAACCTGATCTATAATTTCTATCATAATCAATAATCTTAAATACTTTTCCAGTTTCTAATTTGATTATAGAATTAGGTTCTATATTTAAATCATTATCATATATTTCTAACTGTACATAATCTCTAAAATATTGACTATTATTTAATGTTATTCTTGAATATAATTCTTGTAATAATCCTGATGCATCTCCATTATCTAACATCCATACAGATGATAAATCATCAATACCACCAATTGTAATAGATGATAATTCATTTATTGCACCTCCATCACCAAAGTATAATTCTTCTTCTAAAGTATCTTGATTAATTGATATATCACCAATATATAATTTATCATATACAACATCTGTTGTTTCTTCACCATCTACAACACAAATTTTAGTTAAATGAAAGTTTCTCATATAAATATTCATATTACTAAATACTTCCGGAGCAAGAAACTCTATATATAATTCATAATCTTGTGTTGATGTAATCTTCCAACCTGATGTTAATAAACTTTCAAATGAAACCCAAGTATTGGTTGTTGTTCTTGGATAATAATAATGGTCTGTTGCAACACCCCAATTACCATCTGCAGGTTTAATCCATATATTAAAAAATAATGCTGTATCAGGTTCTGCAGGAGGATCGCCAGGAATTTCATCACATCTTATATCAAATGAACATCTCATATATTCATTTCCATTTTGATATGTTGCACCAAACGGATCTGTGATAGCTATTGAACAATCTAATGATGCATTATCATTAAATAAATTAATAGTTCCTTCAGGACTTTCATTACTTGAAGGAAAATTAAGTGTCCAAGGTGACCCAACACCTTCCCAATTATTAAGATCATTTACTAATTCATCACCTGTTTCTTTATTATGTAAAGTGATTTTATGCTTTCTAAGAGGTCTAATTTTAGAGTAATTAGAAGACCATTTAACATTATAATTTGATACATCTAATGTAATATTTGAAGCACCTGATGAAGATAATGAAAGGTCTGACCAATTATATGTAAATCTATAACTATCTCCTTCATTATAATTTGTTATACAATATTCTCCTTCATTTTGTTTTAATACACATTTAAAAGGTCTTAATAATTTTTCTATTACTTTATAACAATTATCAAATGTTTTATATCCATCTTTAATTTCATATAATCTTCGACTATCAACATATGATTCTTTTAATGCACATTCAGTACTGAGCATATAATCCATTTCATATGTTCCTAATTGAACTTTAATAGGTAATTCTATTCCAGTTTCATTAAGTGCAGTTTTAATTATTTCTAAAATTGTATATCTATTGTCTGTTATTCCAAACTCAATATCTTTTAAATCTGCTAATCCATCAATAGCTTCTAAATTGATAAATCTTTTCTTATGAATATATTCTCTTGTAAGATTTTCAGGCTTAACATATCCTTCCCATATTAATTCACTTGTATCATCATTATAGAATCTTAATTTATAGTCTTTATAATCACTATCAAAAATATCACTATAATCATCTCCAACATCTGCATTCTCTAAAAAACTAAATGTTAATGAACTACCTATAACAGGATTATACTTTCCTTTAGTTCCGGATGATGAAATAATAACAGGATAAGGGTTCTTTTTAGTAATGGTAGTTACTCCTCCTGAATAATCTTCTTTAAGTAATTGTATTTTATAAGTCCTTGCTGCTTTTGTATCATCAAAATAAGCATCATATTTAACACCATATGCCATATTTAATAACTATTATTTTTTGTTCTTTCTGCTTCATCTAAAATGAATAATAAATCTCTACCAGCAACTCTTGCTACTAATTGTTGTGTATTATTTTTTGAAGCTAAAATAGATTCTAATTTATCTAATGGAGCTATAATTTCAGGATTTGAACTTGCACCAGCATATTCACCAACTAAACCAAGCGTAGGTCCATAAGCTATTGCTCCTGTTGCAAACTCAGGAATTAAAGTATTAAATGCTGTTGAAGCCAAACCTGCTGCTAATGCTGCAAATACAGGTATAAGAAAAGGTGCTATTTTTATTGCAGGATTCTGTAATGCTGCGGTAATAGCTCCTGCCACACCTTCTGCAATTAATCCAGATATAACTTCTCTAATTGTATTTAATGCTTGTTTACCATAATCTTTAAATGATTTAGCACCTTTTGATAAACCATTAGATAAATTACTTAATGCATTTGCAATTGTATCTGTAAGATATGCGAATAACTCTTGAGAACTTATTGCTGTATTTTCTAATAATTCTCTAACATTCTTAATTGCTTCAGTCCATACATTTTCAAATAATGTCGCTCCTGTAGTCATTGGACCAGCTTCAATTGTAGGTGCAAAAGTCATTGGTACTAATTGTGATGTATCTACACCTTCAACTTCAGTACCTACTTTTATTTTTTGTATTTCATTAGCTTTTTTAAGTGCTTCAAGAGCCTTTTCTCTTGCTGCAGCTTCTCTTTCAGTAGTTCCAGCAATTTCTTCTTGTCTATTCTTTAATTCTCTTACTTTATCTAATTCATCTTTTCTAACATCAAGAATATGAGCTCTTGCTTCAGCTTCTGCTTTATCATCTTCATATGTATTATCACCAAGTGCATTCTTTTCTTGTAATATTCTTGCTTCTTCTTCAGCTATAGCTAACTTTTCAGCACTTAATTCTTTTTGCATTTCTATTGCTTTTGCAGTTGCTTCTGCTCTTTCTTGTGTTGTTAATGTTTTATCAGAACTTATTTCTACAAGTCGTGCAATTTCGTGTCTTAATTCAGCTTCTCTTTCTATAAATGCAATTTGTCTCTTTTTAAGTTCATTTTCAGCATCTGCTAAAGCTCTTCCTTCCTTATAATTATTCTTTATTTCTTCACCAATCTTTGAAAAAGCTTCTTTTGCCTTTTTTGCAGCGGCTGCAAAATTTCCTTGCATTAATAAAGTTAAAGCCTCTCCTAATAGATTTATCCGATGCATAACAGTAGAAATAACTGCCTTTATTCCTCCTAATGCTTTATTAAATATATCTGCTCCTTTTTTAGTATTCTTAAAAAATGATATTAGTGAACCTAATGCTACCACAAGTGCTCCAATACCAGTAGAAATTAAGGCTATTTTCATTATTTTTAATGACCCCGAAAATCCTGTAACAGCACCTGCAGCCTTTCCAATTCCTGCTGTAAATTTTGAAAATCCAGGTATAACTTTATCTATTGATCTTGATGCTTCTTGAAAAGTACTTGAAATTGTTTTTCCTAATTTCTTAGATTCTTTTCCTGCCTTTCCCATAGCAGCTTTTGACTTATCAAGTCCTTTTTGTAACTCCGCACTATTAGCACGTAATCGGAGCATTAAATCTGCCATTACTTTACCCATAAACTTATATTTATTTTAATATATATTCTTTATAAATTGATATTTGTATTACCATTTAATTTCTTTTGAGATATAATAGGTTTGTTAATAATATTCTGCCATTCTTCATAAGACATAGTTATATCTTTATCAGACTTTTGTTTCTTTTCCCAAAAGAATGGCCATACATCTTTTTTAAATCTATCATATGTAATTTTATCTTTCTTTGCTAATTGAATATTTATAAGGAGATATGCTTGAATTCTTGAACGTTCCCAATCAGCTCTAAATTTTGAATCTTCACTCTGTATATAATAATATAAAACGCCAGATAATTCTTGAGGTGTATATTCTAAGAATTGATCTGGCGTAAGATTTATGCGTGATGCAGCAATAACGAAAATATCGCTAATTGTTTCTATTTTTTTTTATTATCCTTACTTTTATTATCCTTACTTTTATTTTCACTCAATATTTCTTCTTGCATATCTACTAAAGATTTACCAAAATGAAATAATGCTCTTTGAAACTCAAAATAACATTCATCAAGAATCCATACAGCATCATCCTTTTTAAGTGTAAGTTCCTTTTTTGCCATTTTATGACCTGCTACTAAAGAATACCAAAGTATTAATTGTTGACTTTCAATATTTGTATCAAGCTCTTCAAGAGATAATCCTGTTTCCTTTTGTGCCATCATAAGCACATAATAAGATATTCTTATAGGATATTTTTCCCCTTGATAGGTAATATATTCTACCATAGTTCTATTTTATTTTTTTAAGCAGATGCTGTTTGCTCTGTAAGTGCACCATCACCACTAATTTCTCCTGAAAATGTTACACCTGCACCAGTTCCACCATCCATAGATACACTTGCCAAATAACCACCACCTGACCAATACTTATTTGAAGCCACATCAGGAAGAACATAAACAGAAACAGATGCATCAGACATTATAGATGACATTAAATCTTCTATTCCTTTAGTACCTGCAGCTTTAGCGGTTGTTTTAATTACCATACCTGAAAAGGAAATACTCCAATTATATAAATCAGGAATCTTTTCTTTTGATGATGATGTCATACAAGCTATTTCAATTATGTCTTTATTAACGCTAAGACTAAAATCCGTAGCACATCCTAATGTTGAACCGTCAATAACTATTGACATTTGTTTTGATAATAAATAATTACTCATATTATTAAATTATTTTTTGTTTACTTTATTTATATATTCATCTTCTGAAATATAAGTCTTTACACTTAATGTAATTCTCATTCTATCTTCACATTTTCTTATACTTTCTGAAATTTCTTCTTCTTTAATATTTAAGGTTTTCCAATTTATTTTACATTTCTTCTTTTTAGCTTCAAGAATTGCTAAATCTTTAAGATATTGAATAGTTTCATCTTTAATATTTTGTACTCTTCTATATTGTATAGCATTTATATATATTTCCTTTATTATCATCTGTTTTTTACTTATTTATGTAGAATATATACAATCAAAATTTAATGTATTCATATATATTCTTTTCTCTAAATCAAGAGTATGACTATCACCAGAAAATATTATATCAATAATTCCACCATATTCATTTCCGTGTAAATAGTCTACTAATCTATCGCTTATTGTTTCTAAATCTTCTGTACTGGTTGATATAATTTTTACAGAAAAAGCATAATTAGTAAATGCAATATCTCCATCCATACAAGATATTGCAGACGTTTTATTAAAAGAGTATACTATCCAATCTAAATCCAAATCAAAATTTTCAGGAAGATATTCATACTTAATACCACCATCACAATATGTATTTAATGAAGTATCATTAGTCATTAAGTGTAATATATCTGTAGCAAAACTCATTATGTTACTTTATTTAATCTTTTAAGTCTTCTTTTTAAAATCTTTTCAACTTCAGAACCAAAATCTTCATTGAAAAATTCTATTATATCATCTATATTATCTAACATTGTAGGAATAGCGATATTTTTTCCTATAATTTGTCCTAATGTCTGTCCTTCTTTAAATGTTCTAAATTCTCCATTTATAGGTACAATCTTAGTTTCTTTTACAGTTCTAATCTTAGTTCCTTTTTCAGCAAATCTTAACCAATAAGAATCTGTAGTAATACCTGCATAAAATCCTAACTTATCTTCTTTATCACCTACTACTTTAATATTCTTCTCAGACTCTGCGCTATATGGTAATGCAGCTTTAAGAGGTTTTACAATATTTTGTGTTAATGACTTTCTTTCTACACCTTTTATAACAGCCACTAATAATTTAGGATCTAATGCTTCTAAAGCATCAATAACTTCACTTACGCCTTCTAATTCAAATGTTTCTTTATTCATCTTCAAACATTACTGTTATTAGTTTCAATCCTTCTTTATTACCAATCTCACTTATCTGATTAATTTTGTAATAATCACCATCATAGTATATCCTAAACTTATTTGTAATTTCTTTTGTAACACTATTATATCTAATTGTAAATTCTGTTGTATATTCAAGAAGTTCACCATCACTATACTGAACATTTCTATAAGGTGAATACATTGAAGCCCAAGTTTTAAGATAATCACTCCACGTAATAGTAGGAGAACCAACCGTATTTGTAGATTGAGCTCCTTGTTGAATTATTATTTGCTTATTTAATACTGAACTAATCATATTACCATCTTATAGCTTTAAAAGGCATTAAAATTCTTTCTACTACATCACTCTTTTTAATAGAACCTAAGGTATATGAGCTTCTTTCCATATCATATAAATTTCCACATTGTATTAAAATAGCCTGTTTTATTTCTTCAGGACATTCATTAGCATTATATCCTGTTATAAAATGAGTGGTAAATGTATAATCATTGCCACCTAAATATATGTCCCATTCTAATTCAAAATAATCATCATAAGTTTTCAATTCATAATCAGTATATAATGTTCCATTTATTGAAACATCAGTAATAGAAATTAAATTACCTTCATCAATTTGAACATAACTATTATAAAAGTCATATATGGTATAAGTATTCGTTGTATATGCTATATCTTTATCAATAAAATTTTCACAAAATCTTGTAGCAGCGGGTATTATCGCATCCTCAATATATTCATCATCATCAAAATTATTAGTATCAATTCTTAAATGTGATTTAACTTCTCTTAATGATACAGGATATGTTGATTTTGTTTTTGAAATATTATACATAGAAATGACATAATTTTAAATAGAGAGGAGTATTAAAACTCCTCCCTATGAATTTATATGAGAATAGTAAAGATTACCATCCAGCAGATACATCATCCAACCAAGCAAAAGCTCTTGAATTTGTGCATCCTGTATCAAACATTGCTACTGCAGTAATTTGAATTCTTCCTTGCTTAGCATAAGTATAAGGGTCAACTATAAGTTCAATTCCACCCCATTGACCAATAGCCATTCTTGAGAAATCTCCGAAGTAAACTGAATTAGCATTTGCAGCAGGAACTCCATAAGCAGAATAACCATTCATTTCATTGCCATTCCAAGCAAATCTAATTCCAGCATCATCAATATCTAATCCTTTAAGATATGCTTTAACAGAAGGTGTAGTAACATAAGCACCAGCACCTATATTAAGTCCACCAATTGAAGCTTCTAATCCAAGAATATCAGCATATGCTAAACCTGTAGCTGTTGAACCAGTTACGGCAGTTGCAGCATCACTTTCTAATGTGTCGAAGACATCATAAGTTACAGCTTTATAAATTCCATTCACAAGATTTTGAAGAATTGAATTATAAATTGCAGGATTTGTTTGTACAAGTGTTTCCTTAGTAATTGACTGGAATGCAGATACTCTTCTTGGAGCAAGAGTTAATGCTTCGTGAGCCATATCTGAAGTACTTGCATCACCAGCCTCAGATACAAATTCAGCTGTATCTTCTGCTAATGCAGGAACTACAAATTGTCCATTTAATCCAGTAAAAAATTGTACACCAATACTTCTTAAGAAAGCTTCACCAGGTGATGTTAAAATATCAACTTTATTAGCAACAGTTTTATTAATTATTGCAGATTGTGTTGATGTTATAATAGGATCGGCACGAAATTCAAATTTCTTTGATGCTCTTCCTTCCACTGCTTCCTGAAGCCAATCTCTAAATTCCTCTGCTAAAGGTTTTTCTTCATCCCTTTTTACAGGTTCTTCATCTTCAACTTCTCTTTTATTGAGAGTTTCAAGTTCTTCGTATTCACGAATTTGAGATTCAAGAGTTTTGACTTCACTATTTAAATCAGTATATCTCTTTTGTTCATCCTCATTCTTTGTACGATTTTCCTCGATAGCTTTTTCTACTATAGCTCTCATTTCATCAAGCTTTTCATTAAGCTTAATTTTTAAATCATTTATTTTTTTCATAAGAATAATTTATTTTTTTAATTTCTTTAATATTATACATTCAAGTTCGCTATGCTCTCGAACGTTTGTTTCTTGAGGTTTTTCTTCTTCTTCATTATCAAGAAATTCATCTAATCCTCTTACCACTGAAACTTCTGTTTCAGGATAAGCTGGATGCGTAACTGTTGAAATGTCATACAATCTGTTAATTCTCGATATCTCTCTAATGGGATCTCCATCAGGAGTTCGGCTCCAGCGTTGTCCTTCATCATCAACTGTAAAGGCAAATGAATTTTCGAAGACATCACCTCTTTCTATCATATTATATAAATCGTTTGCACCTGAAGTATTATTTAGTTCAGCAGTAAATCTTAAGCCAATTTCATCTTGCTCTAATTTTAAAGTATTGTTTATAGTTCTTGCAAATACTTTATCTCTATCGTGATTAAATGTCATATAAACATCATTATCTAAAACATCAGAGAATGCACCCGGTAAAACTCTTTCAGTAAATACTTTTCCGCCTTCAGCAATAAGTTTACTATCAACATTAAATTTAGCTGCATATCCTTCAATAATTTTCTTATTATCTTCATCAGTATATGCTCTAATTTCTTGTTCTTCAGGTCTATAAATTCGTTTTTCAACCATAACTATTTATTATTTTTATATATATTCATTACTCTATAGGTGTTGACTTATTTTTCTTATTGTATTGTTCGACAGACATTAATTGTGTAAGTAAAAAATGTTCATCACCACCTTCATATGCAGGAAAACCTTCCATTTTACATATTTGATTAGGAGTCATACTACCCATTCCGAATAGATTTTTCATATTATCAATTCTTGTTTTTGCATCTGTTTCAACAAGTGCATTAGTATTAAATTCTATACTAATTCCTTTTATTCTTTCTTCCGTTGTAAGAAGTTTAGATTCCATTTCTTGACGATACATTCTAAGAATTGGTCTTATAGTATTAATTTTATAATTCAATTGAAGTTGTTCAAGGTTATTAAACTTTGAACTTTCAAAGTTTCCTACTAAATGCGGAGGAACTCTATATAATGAAGCTATTTGGTCAGCATTAAATCTTATTGTTGCAATAAACTCTGCATCAGCAAAATTTAAGGTAATATCCTGTAATTCTGTAAAAGGAGGTAATGTAACTACCTTTCCCGCATTATTAAAACCACCATATTTTGCTGTAAAATCAGCTACTTTATTTTGCCATTCCTTAGGATTTATACCTTCAGGAACTATAGTTCTTAACGCTTTAGGAGAAGTTGCATTATTATCATAAAATTTATCTATAGTTGTGAATGCTTTATAAGTCGTAGATAGGTTCATTCTCAACTTTTCGATAGGATTTATGCCCCATATTCCATCATTACTTAATGATTTAAAATGTAATATATCATTTGCATTAATTATAATCTCTTTAGAATTCTCATTTTCCTGATATTTATAATATAATTCATTATTTTTAATATTAAATCCTACAATATGAGATGGATGTAGAATCTCTAAATTAGTTACTAATCCTTTTTTATTCCTATGAATAAAAGCAAAAGAATTTCCTTTAAGATTACGGATATATTCTAATGTTGAAAAAAATGTATTTGATGATGTATATGCATTAGGATTATAGTGTAATAAGCTATATCTATAATCATCTTTAACAACTACTTTACCACCATCATCTGTATTTTCATAAATATTTAAAGGAAAACTTCCTACATCTTCAGCTAAAATTTTACAACTTGTATATACAGTAGAAATATTTTCGGCTAAACTTAAATTAAAATTGTTTGATGTAAATTTTAAATAATCAGTAAATCTATCTAATTCTGTAGTTGTCTCTCCTTGTGTTATTTTGAACTTAGATATTAAGTTTGAAAATATTGACATATGAGTATTATTATTTTAATATATATTCTTTTATTCTTCTAATGATTTAAAGAATAGTGTATTTGCATTTGTATTCTGTCGTAGATATCCACATACTGCATTTAATAAAGATATAACACCATCAATAGCATCATTACTTTTATTCTTATTAGGTTTCATATTGCCATTCATATCTTTAAATAAAACGACATTTCGAAAATTCCAAATCATACATTTATTTGTATATATATTCATCTTCCTTTCATAAAATACTCCTTCTATAAATCTTAAAGCATTATCAAAATTCCTCACTCCTGGAGGAATAGAAACACACCATACTCCTTCCTGTTTCATTTCATTTAATAATCTATCAAAGTGCCAAGGATCATAATATAATCCTATCACATTATAGTCTTTATTAATCTGAAGTAAATGTTGTTTAACAAGATCATAATCGATGGTTTGAGTTTCACAAGGAATAATATCACCATCTCTAATCCAAGTATTTATATCAATGTTTCCTTTTCTTAAAACATTGTCATCTCGTTTCACAAAAAAGAACGTTGCCTTAGCATAAAACCTATCTCCACCATCCCATAAACATACAATTGAAGTTAAATCTCTTGTAGCTGATAGGTCAACACCAATATAACAAGGTAATTCCTTAACATCTTCATCCGAAAATGTTCCAAATGCCTCTAATAATGTGTTATTTTGAATCCATTGGGAGTTCTCTTCAAGGAATATATTAAACCTTTTCGTAACAAAATCATCAAATAATGATGGAATTGTCTTATTTGTGTTGAATTGGTCTTTAAATAATTTCATATCAAGGATAGTTCCTAAGGCTGGATTTGCTTTAATCCATATACTTTCATCCTCAATATCATCTCCTTCTTCCAATTCATATAATAAGTAGAAAAATCTATCATCAGATGATACACCTCTTAATACATTTCTTCCTGTTTCTACAAGTTGAGCACAAAAAGATTCTTTTCCATAACCTGCTGTAGAAATTAGAAATAGCATAGGATTCTCTTTAGTTCCTAAAGCATTCTTAATTACATTAAATTTTTGAGGGTCTTTATATGTATGTAACTCATCACATATTGCTGATGTAGGATTTAATCCTTCAAGTCTTTCAGAAATTGCAGGTACTGTTTTACACCAACCAAATCTTGAACGGTCTTTGAATATAATTTTATTAGAACGCATTGCTTCTAATCTTTTCGAAAGAACAGGAGAACAACTTATTATTTCTTGTAATGCTCTAAATGATGTATCATTTGCTTGATTTTGTGAACCTGCAATCAATATAGATGAAGGAAAATTAACTCCATCTGCCAACATAAAGTACAATTGTAATGCAGCACAAAATGTTGTCTTTCCATTTTTTCTTCCAACAAAAAGAAAAGCATATAAATACTTCCTTGTATTTGTACCTTTGTAGTATAATCCAAATAATGCTAAAATGATAAATGCCTGAAATGGCTCAAGAATAAAACGTTTATCTTTATCAACGTATAAATAACTAAAGAACTTATAAACATTTTCTACTGCTTCAGGTCTCCATTCTAAATCTTTTCGTTGAATATCATTTACGTGTCTTTTTATAGCAAGTTTTATATTATCATTTGTTATAATAGAACCATCTTCTACTCCTTCACAATAATCACTTGCTGTTTGCCAACATTGTTTAATATATTCTTCTTTAGTTAAAATCTTGGTCAAATTCGTCTTTGTTCTTTTCTTCTATAAGTTTTAATGCAATACGGTCTTTTCGATTTATACCTAATTTTATTGAACATTGAGCAACTATACTTATACATCTATCATAGGTTCCAAATGCGGGGTTCTGTTTTGTTGTAGGAATTCCATTACCATTAGGTATTGTAACTATTAGTCCTTCTTCCTTTATTTGGTTTTTAAGTATTTGTGCAAACTCAAGATTATCTAATAAAATATCTATTTGAATATCATCTACATTAGGGTCGTAATTTCCTTTTTGATTTAAATGCTCTATAATATTATCTCGAAGACTTCTATTCATATTACTTTAATTATTTAGTATATATATTCATTAGTACTAATAATACAGGAGATGGTTCCAGATGAATCGAGTAGGGTATAATAATGAATAAGTTAAAAACCCCTACCTCATAAAAAAGCACTGGTTGTGTGAAAAAAATAGAGTGGTGTATATAGATACCTGGGACCCCTATCATTTCAACTACCCCCTCTTTTAAAAATAAAAAACAAAAGAGCTCAGCTACTATTCTTCACTAAGCTCTTCCGATTGGAAAAAATATTAAAATCAAAAAACTTCAATATATATATTCATACATTATTTAAATACTTTTTATTATGTAACTCTTGGTTTGTTTGTCTTCCATCTGTATATCCTTTGTTGATATGATAATTACCTACATTACAATATATCTTAAATCTTTTAAGACCTAAAGATTCTTGTACCTTAGTAGCCCAATATGATAACATCATCTTATCAATTGGTCTTCCATTTATTTTACATTCAGACCTGAAGTTAGCTATCATTATTAATTTCTTTTTGTGTATAAGAAACTGTATGCTCAAAAGACAGGCATAGTTCTCATTATTATGAGTCATTATAACTTCTTGTCTTGAATCTGGATTATTCTTTAAGTTCTCTATAAGCTTAGGAAGTCTATGCTCTACTCTTCCTTTATAACAGGTTTCATCTACAATATCATTATATTGAATATACTTAAATGTATGTATTGGATTATAGGATATAGTATAATGATAATTAATCTTAGGCTTCATTATTGTATATTACATATTATTTTTCCTATAGATGTTATATCTACTTCAAAATATGGAATATCATTATAATATATAGGTTTATACTTTCCATTAGATAAAGAGCTATATATTGTTGTATATTCCCATCCTTTTTCTAATTCAAATTCTGGTATTAAAACATTAAGCTCATAATCTGTATAATTACAAAATGTCTCAAATAATGTTACATTTAAAGTATCTATATAATAAGTATATTCAAAATACCAAGGAGCAGAAGTTGGATCATTAGAATTATCTGTTATTGCTCTTACTTTTTCTATTTCATATAAGTAACAATCAATACAATATTCTTTAAATTCTATAGGTTCTTTTTCACAAGAAGTAAAAGCTAATACCACACCTAATATTATAATCAGGTATATAATCCATAATGTTCGTTCTTTAATTGTTTTCATAGTTCTATTTTTTATATTTTATTATGAATTCATATAAAATACCTTCAATTTTAGTAATATATGGTGCTCCAAATTCTTTATTAATTTTTTTCATTATTCCTCAATAGTTTTTTAATAACGTTTACAACAGTATATTCACTATAATATATGTCATATTCATTAAAGTGAATATGTTCAGTCATTAATTCATTACGAATCCATTCTGGAAATTTTTCAAATTCACAAAAAGCTTTTTCACGCTTTTTATAGTCATTATTTTTAGGCTTATTCTTTTTCATTATTCTTCAGCTATATAGATAGTTGTAGGTCTTTTATAAATTACACATTCTTTTTTTGCTATAGTACTCCAATCTTCTACATCATTTATATTAGGTTTATTCTCACATTTTATGGCATAATGAATTTGACATCCAGCAATTATAATATACTTTTTATCATCACCTACTTTAGCAAACCAATTTGTGCTTACTCTATTTGTTTTAATTCCAAGAATATTATCTTCTACTATTTCTACTTCACCCCAAGCAGCTCTATATTGTTTGCCATCAGGTGCATAAAACCAGTTATCTGTTGTTATTAAATATTTGCCTTCCATAATTCTTTTATTTTATTATGAATTCATATAAAATACCTTCAATTTTTGTAATATATGGTGCTCCAAATTCTTTATTAAGTTTTATTTTTATAGGATTATCATAAAATTCTATATACACTTTAGGTGAGATTGTGTTATACTCAAAGTCTATAACAAGCTTACATATATTAGGTATTTCTTGTTTTGATCCATCATCATATATTAAATAAACTTTAGTGTTTATTCCATATAATTTTTCATTTGTTTCAATTCTTATTTTTATCATAGTTCTTTTATTTTATATATTCTTTTCATTTAAGTGAAAATTGCCACTTAATGTAAGATATAATTAAATATAATCAATATCGATGACCTGTGGAATAGCTTGATTGTTAAGTAATTGTTAAAATTTAGATGCTTCGAGAGGGCCCTGAGTGCCCTTAAATGATTAAAAATTCTTATGTGTATATATAATTAAGAATGAATAAATTAATGAAAAGTGTACCACATATAGGGATATTATTACCTATAGGCTATATTTAGTTAATTTAAATTTATGAAAATTCTCTCTCAAAGCCCGCTCGATATCTCCTCGAAATTCTTTCGGAAAATATAAACTATCGTGAACTGATAAGCACCCGTTCTCCACGAATTCATTACAAACCGGTATAAATATCGAAGCTTCTAATTTTTGAAGAGATAACCAGATTTCCTCAGTACTTTTCTTAATCTTTATTAGTTCATATACTTCAGGAAATTCCTTTGAAATGAGTTGTTGAGCTGAATTAGTTCCTTGATTTTTTTTGTATAGATAGTTGAAGAATAGCTTTTTTGCTAATGTTCTTGATTCATCGTAAGAAAAGATATCAGTAAATCCCCAGTTTTCTATAAGCCAATCGTATAAATCACTATCAGTAACTAATTCATAAAATCTTTGTACTTCTTTATTATTAGGATATTCTTGAAGTAAAAGAGATGAAAGGAGATAAGGTTGAGAGGACTTAAGGTCAAGAGAATCAAGCGGCTCACCTTGGTATAAACAATATTCTCGTAGTTCTTTCTTCATTAAATTAAAAGAAGTGAATATTCTTCCGGTTCTTTCATCCTCTGTAACAATGATATTCTCTTTATTATGTATTGTAATAATATCTCGAACTACTCGTAAGAACTTTTCATTAGAAAATTGTTTAGCAAAAGAAATAGCTTTATTCATATCAATTTCTAATGATTTGATTGTATTATAATGTTTAAGTAGAATAGGGTCTTCAGGTATTTTTGAGTATTTGTAAATTATGTTATAAGTTTTTTCAGAAATCTCACAAAAAATAAGTTCAAATTCTTTATCAATTACTTTAGAAGTAAACTCATTTGTATATCCATAAGATTTACAGTAAGGTTTATGCTTATAATTAGAATAAGATGTAGAAGTAATAATATTTAAGTACTCTAAAATATCAATCATTTTCTTAAATTTCCATTGACCATTAGACCTACCAAAATTGTTTCGTATATCTCTTGGTAAAGGGACTAAATTATTCTCTTCATTTGATTTTTCAAGAACATAAAAAAGGTGAAGAAAGTCTTCTTTTTTTAATGACTTATCATAATAATCTTGAAGTAATTCATCAATAAGTAGTATAAATCCTTTTGTAAAATAAATGCCATATTGTTTTTGCATTAATTAATAATTATTTTAATAAAAATCCTTATTAAATACTCCTACGTACCAAAGTTTCTTTAATAAGGATTTTTTGAAACACTAAACGAATATTTTTATAAAAATCCGTAGTAAAAAGAATAAAAGAATAAAAAAAAACTATATAATGAAATAATGCAGTATCTACGAAATGTATATTCTCTTACTACGGATTTTTATTATATATTATTTTATTATTAAGCTAATTAAAAACATTATCATATTCTTCACCCCAATCATTAAGTTTATTTATTAAAGAACCATAATATTCTATTTCATCTTCATTTAAATTATCATCATAATTAATAGGATCTTTTTTCCACATTTCTATGATATCTTTTCCTGAATATCTAATTGTAGGACTGATATCTTCCATAATTCTATGATATTTTATTTTATATATTCATATCATTTTTGTGAAAATTGCCACTTTTTGTTAACCTGAGTATATGTAGGTTTTATGTATCTATGTTTATCAAATGTTTTTTTAGCGTGACACTTCTTACAAAGACCTTGAAGATTATCTGTCTCAAGTATTCTTTCAGGAGCATCTTTAATGTCCTCTATATGGTCAACTTCTGTAGCCAATATATTAATACCATTCTTTTTACATTCAACACAAAAAGGATTTCTTTGTAATACTATTAATCTAATAGTTTTCCATTCTTTAGTTTGATAGAACTTTTGTCTTCCTTCAACAGTTTTTAAGTCAATATATCCTTTACTCTTTTTTCCCATTATATTTCTTCATAATTTTCATTAATAACTCTATCTATAAATAATGGTCTATTCGGTATTCTATCATACATTTTTATCATTTCTTTATAATGCTGCCTATTACCTGAATTAAAGTTTGTATTTAGATTTGCACATAAACTTTCATTATGTATTCTTCTTAAAAAAAGTATCTCATTTAAATAAAGAATTTTAAAATGGTCTTTAACTCTATGTAGAAATTCAGTATCTGCTGCCATATACCAAGGCATATATCCTCCTGATTTTTCAATAACATTATGCCTCATCATTAGTGTACCATCAGGATATTTAGGAATTTCTCTATCAGTTGTATTTGTAGCAGTATAATATTTTTTGCACATAAATCTTATTATATCATAAGAAGTTATTTTTTTTAATACTTCTATCATATTCGGAAGCATAATATCATCAGCATCGAATTTTAAAATATAATCATAAGAGACCTTATCTAAAAGAGTATTATGAGTTATATAAGCACCTTTATTTTTATGCATATAAAATACTCTTAAATTGGAGTAATTATCTTTAATTTCTTTAACCTTATTTAATGTAGATTCGCAACTATCAATACCTATAATAATTTCATAATTCTTATGGTCTTTAAAATATGTTTGATTTTGTATAGAAGTTAAACATTCTTCGATATAATCCTGAGCATTATAAGCTGCTATTAATATTGATATTCCTTCTTTCATTTTGCTTTTCCTGCTTTTATTTTAAGTTTATGTAATTCAGTAATTGGAATACCTTTTTTTGATTCTGATATTTTTTTCTTTGTTTCTTCTGAATGTTTAAATCCTTTCTGTCTTTTTCGAGTTTTATATTTTTTAAAAGTACTATTGTAATTTTTAATTGGTTCGTGTTCATAATCTTCATAAATAATGACTGTTTCCTTTCCAATTTTAAATATTTCTACTGCATAAGGATTATTTTCATCTTTTAATGATTCTATAAATTCATTAAGTCTTTTAGATACAGAATATTTGTACATTAGTTATCTATTATTTGTGATTTATTTTCTTTAGTTCCATAAGGATCATTAACTATTTTTCGATATTTTTTTGCTATATCGATAAATGCATCCCTCGCATTTTCATAATATTTTTTATAACGCAACATATTATATGTTGTAAGTATTAAGGTTATTAATACCAGAAGTAATGCTATTATAAATATTGTTTCCATAGTTCTATATTTATTTTATTTATTAAGCCTTTTCAAAAACAAGTGTATTATATCTATAATATGTAGGTAAATATTTTAGTGTCTTAAAAATATTCATCTTATTTTCATTCACATTATATCCATAATGCATAAATTGATCTATAACATATTGTAAAGGCTTACAATTATGATGTCTTCTTCCAATTTGTCCAGGTGCAGCTACAGATAGTATAATATATTTTGGGTTAAATGATAATATATTTTTTACAAATATTTCTTCAAATTTCTTAGGTATATGTTCATATGTCTCTAATGATAATACAATATCAACTTCTTTATTTAAGTTAAGAGGATTAGTTAAATCAAAATGTAAAAAATTTTCATTTTTAAGTTGATGATTATTCTTTGACCCAACAGAAAAATCAATACCTAATACTTTCTTTTTATCTTCAAGAGGTTTTATTATATCACCTACACCACATCCTAAATCTACAATACTTTCAAATTCAAAATTTTCTAAAATATAGTTTGATATATTTCTTCTATATTTAAAAGCATTTCGTTGATTTAAATCTCTTTCATAAAAAAAATCATCATAAACTGATGCTTCATAATTTGCATCATATATACCATTTAATCTTCTTCTTTTGTGATTATATGATGTGCTATTTAATCTTTTTCCTTTCTGTTGTTTTATCATAGTTCTTTATTTATTTTATTCTTAATTTAATGATAAGTTTCCCTTAGCATCAATTTTTTCATCATATTTTAGAAGTATAACATCTTTATATACTTTAATTTTATTACTTCTAAACGTTTCCGCATTCATTAACATTGAATGAATTTTAGGTTTTGTCTTATACCATATTTTAATTCGTTCTGATAAATTAAAAATGATGAAATCCTTTTGAGATTTTTCTTTAGTTTTAAAAAAGTTTATATAATATATTATATCATAATTATATTTTTCTGCACGTTTTATAAGATTATGTAATTTATCAACTTGTAGTATATAATCTGGATATTTATCAATATTATTATTTCTCACCTTTATTTCACCAATTATTATTTTATCCGTTTCTGTAGTTACTATAAAGTCATAACATATATGCCCTTCTGTGAAAGAATATTCTTTAATTCCTTTCATATTATTAAATAGTATAGAGGCTAAATATCTTTCTTTTTTCTCGTATTCTTTTAATCTTGAAATCACCCATTTTGAGTAATTTTAATTTGCCTGACACAAGCCAGTTAATTTTAATTTTCATATCAATAAATTTTATTGTTCATCATATCTATAAAGTAAATTTTCAAGTCCATATTTATCAGGTCTTTTTTCTACTTTAGGTTTTGAGTCTCCTTCAAAATAAATAGTGATTTTACCCATCATATCTATATCAACATCAACATCTCCGTTGGTTACTTCTTCCATTAATTCTATAAAGTCATTGATTACCTTAATAAGGTCACCACTTTTTTCATATCGTAAATGGACTGGAATTTTCTTTGATTTGCTCATAGTCTATCTTTATTTTAATTATATATTCTGATAGAAAATGAGGAAAATGCCACTTAATGCACACACCAAATGAATATATATTATGTAACGCAATTAGCCATATTGCATCTTTTCCTGGATAAATCATAGTTCTATAGTCAATCGACTATTTCCAGGTTTTTAGAAAGGGCCTCAGGGGCCCTTTCTTTTTTAAATGTCTGTAAATCAGAGACTTTTTTCATTTTTTATTTTATCGAGTCATAGATTAATATTAGATTTATATCACACTGATTTATAGATGTTTAACTAAATTTTACAAAAATGAAAAAATTTAAAACAATTGAAGAATGGCTAAAGACAAATCCTTCAGAAAAAGAAATGGAAAAAGTACTTAACCTTATCCATAGAGGTGAAACTAATAGAGCTCGTAAAGAGGTTTATGAAAAAGAGGCCTATTTAAGAAAGCTCAAAAGGACCGGAGATTATTTGGTTAAAATTGACTTTCCAATTCCTGAAGAAATAGCTCAAGAAATTAAAAGAACCAAAACTGAAATTGAAAGTCTTAAAAAAGACCTTCCAATACCTGCAGCTCGTGCTAAAGTTGAGAAATAGTTCTTATTTCTCTTAACTTAAGGGTCTCAAGTAATTGAGGCCCTTTCTTTTTTAACAACATTTTAACAACGAAATATTTGGTAGTTTCAGTTATTTTTACTATATTCATAGTAGAAAGTTAGAAAAAGAGTTCTTAAATTTTTCCTAAAAATTTAATGGGTAAAATGCGTCAAAATTTAGAAATGAATTTTAAGGGAGAATCCTTTGTGTCTAACCTAAGTGAATTATTAATTAAAAACTATGAAAAATGAAAACAGTAACTGATGAAGAACAAAAAGACTTTTTTATTAAATTAAGTAATTACATTATTAATGAATTAGATTCCATAGCGAATAGTTCCATTGAAAACAAAAAACGTTTTATTGAAACTATAAAAAACTATGGAAACAATCTTGATAATGGTGTTTATTCTTATTTGAGAGTTAAAGAAGATGATAAACTTAATAATAATGTTGCCTTTGGTATGATTGCTATGACAATAGGAAAGGTAATGTCAGTTTCCGATTATTCAAATGATGATTATTTTACAAATTATATTAAGTATATCGACAACATTTTAATAGTTACTGATAACCATAAAAAAGAGTCACCATATATACAAACTATCATTATTTATTTGACAAATGAATTTTATAAAAACTATAAGAAATGAAAAAAACAAAACAAGTAGATTACAGTACAGTTATATTTGATATAATTGAGTCTATTCCTGAATTGGAAACTAAAGAAGATGTTTATTTATATTTGGAAGATTTAATTCAGGAATTTATTTATAGAATTAGTGAGTCATATGACCATCAAGGTCCTAAGGAAGAAATACCTGAGTTTAAGAAGTTTTTAGATGTTATAGAAAAAAGAAGAAACGAAGAATTTTATTATTAAAATGAAAAGTTTATCAAAATCAAAATTAAGAGCAATAAAAAAGAGGGCCTCTAAGACCCTCTTTTTTTATGAAATATATTATCTTAAATCTAATATTAAAGTTTATCTCGTATTCTTAGATTTATCCACGTGTTAAATATTGGAATTCCTTAAAGTAGCTTAAATTTCTATCAACAATTACATTCTTTGAATAAACTGAAAATACAATTCTTAATGGTTCAGGATTTCCAAAGGCAAATACTTCAGCATAAATAACCTTTTCATTTTTTCTTAAAGGATATTCAAATTTAAGATTTGAATTTTTAACTCTGTATAAGAATATCCCATTTACATATTTTTCTATAAATTCTCTTTTTATATTATATTCTTCACTATAATAATATTCTATTAATGTATCTGCCATACTTAAGTCTTGTAATGATTGTAATGAATTTTTTAGAAGTTCTATATTATTTTTAAATTCAATTTTATTCTTAGTAATTTCTTCCATATTACTTTGAAGCTCTACATCTTCAATATATTCTTCTGCATAAAGTTTAAGAATTCTTTTACGTTTTGATTCTAACTTCTGAATTTCATTCTCATAATATGTAATTTGTTGTTTTTTATTTTCAATATTACTATTACTTATTACATCTTTATGAACTTGTATCATACTATCTTTATGAAAGAATAATTGTTTATAGATAACTTCATCTACTAATTCTATTTTTAAATAACCAATTGATTTACATTTCTTATATCGATCTCTATCTCCTAAATCTAAATAATATGAATATTTATCTATTGTATTAGTTTGTGTAACAAATGAATATCCACAATGACCACATTTCATCATTGACTTAAATAAATATTCATATTTTGTTCTATTAATATATCCTATATTATCTTCAAATCTTTTTTGTGCTTTATCCCAGGTTTCTTTATCTACAATTGCAGGTATTGAAATTACAACATCTCTATATTTTCTTTCTCCTTTATAAATTGGTCTTTTAACCATTCTTCCAATAACAGATGCTTTCCAAGTAATATCAACCTCTTCACCTGTATAAAGTTTTCTTGTGATTCCTTGTATCTTTTTTCTTGTAGGAATATTTAGACTATTAAGTTCTCTGGCTATTCGATTAAGTGCCCATCCTTTAATAATCCAATCATAAATTTGTCTTATAATTTTAGATTCTTTATCATCTATTTTTAGATATCCTTTATCATCTTTTGTATATCCATAAGGAAGAGTGCTATATCCTATCGCTTTCCCTTTTTTAACTGCAGCCATTCTACCTCTAACACCTCTTTCAATAAATGTATTTCTTTCCATTTCTGCCATACTGGATAAAATAGAAAGTAACATTGTGTTTGCTGCATTATCAGAAATAGATGAAAGGTTTTCTTTTTTAAAATGAATATTGACATTATGTTTATTAAAGAAGTCAATTTCATTTATTGTCTTTACCATAGATCTTCCAAGTCGAGAGATTTCCCAAATACCTATATTCTTAATATCATTATCAAGGACATATTGCTTCATTGCATCATACTCCTTGCGTTCAGCATTCAGATCATATCCTGAAACTTTTTCTCCAAAAACTCCAACAACCTCAAATTTATTTAAGGTTGCCCATTTTTTTAAGTCTTCAAATTGGGACTCATAATCTTGGTCCTGTGTTGAGACTCTACTGTAAAGGACTATTTTTTCCATAACTTTAATATTAAATTATGGAATAAATATATACAAAATTTTTGTTAGTATAAACAAAAAAACTACCATTAATATAGTAGTTTCTTTAATTATATTATATAATTGATTGAATATGAATAAAATATAAGAATATATTTTATAATTTATTATTAAATATTTTTATTTTTTGCCTTTATATTTATTAAATGTATATACTATACTACATTACTTTGTAATTCTTCAACATCACTCTTAGTAATATTAAGTTCATTTTTAAGTTCAGTAATACAATCATTTAATACATCTATTTTATTAATTATTTCATTAAGATATTTAAAAACATTATCAAATTGTTCATCATATGCATCATCTTGCATAGACATCATACGTCCTATTGTATGTAATAAATCTATAGCAGCTATATCGGATGTTTTTTTACTTTTAATACGTTTTTTAACATCATTACATATAGGTATTTTTTCTAATTCATATTTATTTTTTTTATTATCCATTCATTATATATTATTTTAAATATTTTATATTATTGAAAATATAAATTGAGCTATAAAAAGTAATCCTATTAAGCTTCCAAGTATAAAAAATAATTTAGGATATTTTTTAAACATTTTATATTCTAATAAATTATTTTGAATTTCTTTAACTTCTGTTGTATTAGGACATTTATTATATCTTTCTTTTTCATTTAATTCTAATTTTGTAACTCTATCATTTGTTTTCGTTGTTTGTCCCTCTATTCTATCTAATTTTATACTAATATTCTTAAATTCTTTATAATTTATATTAGCATTTGCTTCTATTGCTGCATATATTCCTCTTATTTTTTCATTAAATAATTTTTCCTCATTATTCATATTACATAATTATTTTAATATTTAACAGCTTCTAATACTATAAATGAGTCTTTAACTACAGTATAAATAGTAGTTCCATTTTCAATTGTTATATCATATACATAATTTCCTGGGTCAACACTCGTATCTGTTGATGATAAACTAAAAGATAATGTTGAAGCATCTGTTACACTGCCTGTTGAGGTTATTATGGATGTAGAACCTGAAGCCCTTGATTTGACAGTAAAATAAGGTATATATGTGCTTAAATCTGCAGGCCCTCCACCTATAACACAACCAATTGACCTTGTATTATGTTGATATATTTCTATTCTATTTGTTGCCATAATTTATATATTTATTTTATGTATTTATATTAGCTGAAAATGTACGACCTGCACCTGTAAAAATTGATGTTAAACTAACAATATCAGCATTAGAAGCTCCATCCGTTGGAGGCATATTAGTACCTCCGTGAACATCAACAGCTAAATTTGCAGTAGGACTATTTGAACTAAAATATGTATTCATTTTAGAAAAGATAGCATCAACAGATGTTTGAGATAATGAACAATCATCAGCATCAAAACCTGTAAATTGTTGTGTTAATACATCAGGTAAAATAATTTCACATAAATTTGAATTATTTTGAATATTAAATACACCACTAATTCCAGTATAACAAGATACATCAAATGTTCCTGTCAAATCACAGTTTGATACCCAAAAATTATTCATTGAACTCGTATGACTATTATCACCATCAAATAATATATTAGTTAAATTAGGACATAGATATGCATAGAAATAATTCTCTGGAAGAGTTGAAAATCCTCTCATATCTAAAACTCCTTCAATACCTGCTTTTGTAGCATTAAAATTACTACAACCGCAATTTGAACCTTGCGGTGGAAGTAATACTGTAGTAAGTTCTGGAGTATTATCAAACCATAATATTCCAGTTAAACTAGTAAAATCACTAAGATCCAATGTACCATAAACTGAAGTATCACCAATATCTATAGATGATATAGCATCTGCACCTGAAGTAGTTCCTTTAGTTACAGTCACTATTTTATTTCCAGGTGATGAATATGTATGATCTACATCATTTGCAGAAATTGATGTGTCATCTCCAAAATCCCAATCTAAAGTACCTCCACCAGTAATTCCAAATGCAGCAACAAAATTTTCATCGTAAGCGTTAGTATAAATTTTAACAATATAATCTTTTTCTGCTCCTACTGGTAATTCAATTTTATAATCTAATATTCCGTGTCTTAATATAGTACTCATATTATTATTTTAAATTTCCGAAGGCATACCATATATTACTACCTTTATGAATAACTGATGCTGCAGCATATTGGTCTCGAATTACTACTGAACCATCTGTTGTATATAAAGTTGTTGTTGCAGATAATGTAATATCTCCTAATCCAGAATTAACAATTGTAGTTTGATATCCTGTATTTAAAGAATCAGGTAATGTAATTGTAAATGTACCTGATGCATCAATTAAATTATTTGCATTTAATGCAGCTACAGTATAAGCTCCTGTAATTCCTTGAACTGTTGCGTCACCTTCTCCTTGAGTTCCTTGAGAACCTGTAATACCTTGAATTCCCTGTATACCTTGAATTCCCTGTATACCTTGAATTCCTTGAGTACCTTGTGCTCCTTGAGAACCTGTTATTCCTTGAATTCCTTGAGAACCTGTAATACCCTGAATACCCTGAATACCTTGAGCTCCATCAGTTCCTTGAGAACCTGTTGCTCCTTGAGAACCGGTGATACCTTGTATACCTTGAATACCTTGTATTCCTTGTGTACCTTGAGTTCCTTCACCTGTTATTCCTTGAATACCTTGTATACCTTGAGCTCCATCAGTTCCTTGAGAACCTGTTGTTCCTTGAGAACCTGTTGTTCCTTGAGAACCTGTGATACCTTGTATACCTTGAATACCTTGAATACCTTGAATACCTTGAGCTCCATCAGTTCCTTGAGAAC
>Ga0272442_10002274_pt1 | contig 28163 bp, 18 predicted proteins | sample SSMForm2O_FD_200262 | JGI IMG/M metagenome (GOLD analysis project Ga0272442, IMG submission 200262) | Marine sediment archaeal communities from Little Sippewissett salt marsh, Falmouth, MA, United States - SSM-Form-2O | ecosystem: Environmental > Aquatic > Marine > Wetlands > Sediment ...
AAAAGGAACTTCGTTAAAAAGAGGATCTCCATGTGGAAAATCCACAAAGACCTTTCGTGGAAAACCCTCAATAATAGGGCATGAATGGGCAGATCTGGAAGTCACAATTTATGACGACGGCAGCTTCATGGTGGACAAAATCACATGAAGTTAATCGCTTAATTTGAACGTTCTACGGCCGCAGTATCAGGCCATGTTGTATGTATTGTATAGTTCTATCCGGAAGCCATACGTAATATGGATATATCAACGGCTTGGGCAGCAATGACTCTCTTTAGCTTACTGTTTTCTTCTCGAAGGGATTTTAGTTTTTGACCAGATCCCTGGTTTTTATTGGGCTTTGTCCTGGAAGAATTACCCCCATCTTGAAGATCAGACGATCCACGTTTCATTGGAATTGAACTCCTGGTTAAAGAAAAATTATAAATTTCATAATCTTACGTTATTCAACTTCATCACATAGGACACCGAGTAGCTTCTATCCTTTTCTCTTATTATCGGCATTATTAGGTGTTAGGTATAAAGGCTTTTGAAATTCTTATTAATTATTTGAAATCCCAAAAACATACTTAGCAAAACTGTTTTTAACTCCAATCATCAGTTCGATAGACTCAATTTCAATAACATAATTAATTTGCCGAACGACTATATTATAGGTCAAAAGTCGTGTGTCGTCCGGCGGGTTATTATTGAAAATATGGTCAAATAATACAGAATCTCTACCCTAGAAATCTACTGTGGTAACTACGTGTTTTGCTTGACTATTTTCCATTGACTAATGACAATTGTCTTTTGACTATTGTATCCGCTTTCTCAGCGTTCTCGGCGGTTATGATTCGTATTGCGTATGGCGTATAGCGTTTAGTGAGAACAGTAGGGCAAGCCGCCGCCCTACAAATCCAAAACCGTGTCCACCCGTGTAAAACCGTGTCAAAAAATCGTCTCTGGTCCGTGGTTTTTCGTTCGCTTTGCGACAGAAGGGAGTGTATACTCATCAGGAATGAAAGGATGGCCTATGGAACCTGATGAAAAGAGATTGGGTGATGTGGAATCCGACACGTCGGACAAGATGGACGCCGAGGCGATAGAGAAGCTGCGCCGGTTGCGGGAGAAGCTGCTGTCCGACGATATCTCGGCGGCTCGCGTGGCCGGACACAATCTGTCGTGGATGCAGGAGGACGGGCTGGCGATCCTTAAGGAAGTACTGTTCGGCGACTATTCACGGAACGCGAAAAAAGCCGCGGCCTACGGGCTGCGAAGGATGCACGGCCGGATGAAAAAGATGGCCACGGAGGTGCTCAAACAGGGGCTCGAGCATCGCGACCGCACCACGCAGGAAGCCTGCTCCAAGAGCCTGGGGCTGATGGAGGGAAAGATCGGCCGAAAGGCCGGCTCCGGCAGGCAACGGATCGAAGAGGTTCGGGCCAAAAGGAGACCGCGAACGCAATCCCCGCGCCGCAAGAGGCCGCAGCGTTAAAAAGAATATTGAATATTGAATATTGAATATCCAACATCGAAGTGAAAGAATCCGCGTAATCCGTGAAATCCGCGGTTATTGATCGTTTTGCATTTCGAACTGCGTTTCAGTAGTCTTTGAAGCCTTGCATCCATTCGGGCCAGTCTTCGGGGCGGACCTGGCCGAGGGCGGTCCAGGCGTTGGCGGTGTCGAACGTGCGATGCCATTTGAGACGCCATAGCTCCTTCAAACCGATCTTATTGATCGACCAGTCCATGAACAGCACGTTGATCATGCCATTGTTGTGGCGGTTCGTGACGGAGCGTCGCATGCCGCCGCCGAAGGCCCAGAGGAATTCGCCGTCCTGCGCCGGCGGCGGGTCGTACGGCTCGGGGCGGAGCAGCATGAAGCCGCAATCCAGCAGGACCGGGATGGTGCCGGCGTTCTTCTGCCCGGTCCGCCGCCACTTGTTTTTCACGTCGTGGTTGCCGCTGACCAGGTCGCTGTCGTTAACCCACCAGTTGATGCCGTAACTGCCGATTTTGTAGTGGGGCTCGCGCAGGAGCGAGAAGTCGCCGGGGTTGGTGAGACTGACGTTCCAGGCGGTGTGGGGGAGGGTGCCGCCTTGCTCGACGGTGCGCTTGGCCTTGGGGCAGAGTCGGATGGCCGGGTCGTTGTAGTAGGGGATCAGCGTGTAGATCCAGGAGTATTGGCCGGTGGACCAGTTTTCGTCGATGCCCGGCATGAATTTGCCGTCGTATTCGTTCGTGTACATCGTCAGGCAGATGGACCATTGCTGGAGGTGGCGGCCGCACACGATGGCTTTAGCCTGCTCCTTGGCCCGGCGCAGGGCCGGCATCAGGATCGCCATCAGCAGCGCGATGACCGCGATGACGACCAGAAGCTCAATCAGTGTGAATGCCCTGTGTTTTCTCATGATGATGCTCCAACGCATTTTGTGACCGGATTGAATATCCGGCCATTATTATAGCCTTTCTCATGCGGAAAATCAAATATTAACACTTTCGCCTTTCATGCGTCTATAATAGTGTGTTGCCGGGAAGAAAAAACGGACGAGCCGAAAGGAGAATGGATCGTGGAAGATAAAGAAAAAGTATCGAAGAAGCGTCGAAAGGTGACGGTTTCCAATGTGCTTCTTTTATTGTTGTTTGTGGGCGTTTGTGCCTTTGCGATTTTTCGGCTCCGTTTGAAATGGAAGCTGAACGCCCGGATCGAGGCGATTCGCGCCGCCGGCTATCCCGTTACCTGCGCCGAGCTGAATGCGTGGCACACGATCCCCGAGGATGCCGAGAACGCCGCCTATACGATCCTCGACGCCTTGGAATTCCTTCATGAGTGGGACAAGACTGATCTTGAACTTTTGCCGATCGTCGGACGGGCGGACCTTCCCCCTCGAACGGAGCCGATGACGGATGAAATGAAATCGCTTATCGCCGAATATATTGCCGACAACAACGAAACACTCGAATTGATTCACATCGCCGCCAAAATCGAACATTCTCGTTATCCCGTGGATTATTCCGCCGGCTTTAGTACCCTAATGCCCCACCTTTCCGAGATGCGGAAAAGTCTTTTTCTGCTCAACCTCGAAGCCATTCTGCACGCTGAGAACGACCAGACGGCCTCATCGATCGATTCCGTGCTGTCCGGCTTCGGTTTCGCGCGTTCGCTTGCGAAGGAACCCTCGATCATTTCTCAGCTTGTCCGCGTGGCGTGTGAATCCCGTACCGTTTCAAGCCTCGAACGACTCATTAATAGGATAGAGCTAACGGATGAGCAACTGATCGAGCTTTCCGGGTGTCTGAGCGATGTGGAGTGTGCTTCCGATTTTTCTGGTGCTTTCATTGGGGAGCGCTGCATGGGCCTGGATTTCTTCACGGCGCCGGAAACCATCGGACCGGGATCGCTTGATGGCATACCTGCCCGGCCGATTCTTATGTTCTGTCGCGCTGTTGGTCTTGTCGATATGGATGCCGTGATTTACCTCGATCTGATGAATGACTATCTGGAGGCTTACCGGCTTCCATACCCCCGACGTCAGGAAGCGGTCGATTTCGTAACGGACACCCTTGAATCAACATCACAAATTCACATCTTTGTCCACTCATTGATGCCCGTGTTGTCAAGAGTCACGACTATAGAGCTCAGAGCGGTTGCGCATTTGCGGGCCGCTCGTGTAGGGCTTGCGATCCAGCGTTATCGTCTCGCCGCCGGGATGCTTCCCGATACTCTGGCGGATCTTGTGCCTGCGTATCTTGGCGACGTCCCGAAAGATCCATTCGACGGCAACGAGTTGCGATACGAGAAACGCGATGCCGGATTCGTCATCTATAGCGTCGGCGAGGACTTGAGCGACGATGGCGGTGTGGAAAGACCCCCCCGAAATAAAAGAAGAGGACAAAATCAGCCGAATTGGGACGTGACCTTTATCGTCGAGCGATAATTCATTATAATGGATAATGAATTCCGAATGGCGGGATCAGAACGTGTAAAGAACGGAGATCTTGTCGTGGATGAGAGCGAACGAGCCTTGAAGAAGCGCCGAAAACTAACGAGATGGTGCGTCTTCATCTTGCTGCTTCTTGTTGGAGCGGGGGCTTTCACACTTTTCAGACTCCATTTAAGATCGAAACTGAACGCTCGAATTGAAGCCATTCGAGCCGCCGGTTACCCAGTCACTTGCGACGAACTGGATGCGTGGTATACCATTCCGGAGGGCGCTGAGAACGCCGCCGATACGATCCTTGATGCTACAAAGTCTTACAATCAATGGAGTGTTAAAACGATCCCCGATGCCAATTACATCGAGCCTTACCATCCATTCTACTCTAAGGAGGACTTTATAATTTTGCCGCGTATCGGCAGTTTGGAGCTTCCCCGATCCAGGGAGCCGTTAACTGATGAAATGAAAGCTCTCATTGCTGAATACGTGGTTGACAACAATGAAGCGCTCGATTTGCTTCACGCCGGAGCCGAGATTGAGCATTGTCGATATCCTCTTGAACTTAATTATCCCTATTTTTTTTACTTTCGTCTTTACGATCTTTATGAGGTTTCAAGACTTCTCTGCTTTGATGCTCTTGCGCACGCAGAGAATGGCAAAGCCGAGTTGGCGACGCGTTCGGTGATATCCGGTTTTGACCTCGCTCGTTCACTTTCGAAAGAGCCGATGCTCGACTCTCAGACAACTCTTATAAAATTTGACTCGATCGCTTTATACGCTCTCAAGCGTATCGTTAACCGGATTAAGCTCACAAACGAGCAAATGGTTAAGCTTGCTGAGTGTATCGCTCATGCCGAACATGTTCATGATTTTTCTCTTGGCTTGGTAGGGGAGCGATGCCTGATGCTGAGTGCATTCAGAGAACCTAAAAAATGGAATTGGCTCGATAATGTTCAGTGGCCTCCGGCTCCTATCTTTAAAACCTACAAAGCCCTGGGCTTGGCTGATATGGATACGATTCATTATCTTGATAGAATAAACGAATACATAGAAGTGAGTCGACTTCCTTTGCATCTGCGCTGGGAAGCGGCTCGAACTGTCGATGATAAGTTCGGTGAACCATCGATAATTCGAATATTATTGTACCAAACTACATTTGAGCTTTCCCGGTTAACCGCGTGGGACTTTAGAATCATTGCGCGTTTGAGAACCGCTCGGGTAGGACTGGCCGTTCAGCGTTATCGGCTCGCCAACGGGGCGCTTCCCGATAAACTGTCACAGCTTGTGCCGGATTATCTCGACGCCGTACCGGAGGATCCGTTCGACGGCAATGAGTTACGATATAAGAAGCACGGGAGCGGATTCGTCATCTACAGCATTGGTGAGGACCTCAGTGACGATGGCGGTACCGAACCGTTACTGCGGGGCAAAAGACCGAAAGGAAAACCTGCCCCGAATTGGGATATAACCTTCGTCGTCGAGCGCTGATGGAACACATCGGGAAACCTTCAATGAATAGCCCAAATCATCAGTACCGTTAGCCATCGGGAAAAAAGATTGTCATCTCTTTTATCTGGAATCCTCCGTTGAAACGATTATATTTAGAGGAACGCATAATGAAACGGAAGCCTGTGTCTCGTCGTTAAGATAAAGGAGGTCATGAGATATGAAAACGTTACTCGTATCGGCCATGTGCGTTGTGCTGCTTGGTTGTCAGTCACCAACACCGATGGATCAGAGTCCGAAATCGCGAACTCGTATTGGAGAAGATGAAGGTCGAAATAGGAATAGTCAATCTCATTTGGTTCGAGGGGAACGCATTACGAATCCGACGTTCATAGGCGTAGTGGAAAATGGGGCGTTAAGGATCGTTTTGCCTAAAACCGTTTTATCGGGTAGTGTTCGATTTACGAGTATAGCGATGCAAGAGGCCCGGCCGCCGGAGACGGGCGAGCTTGACCTGAGTAAATACGAGGGACGTGCGATAGCCATTCAGGGCCATGATGGCGGCGGTTGGATTTATTCTGCGCGCGTGGTCGACACGGGTGGCCCAATTGTAACAGCGTTGGTGCGACAGTTAGACGATCAATAAGCGGGCTTAAAAACACGGCCCGGCAATGTTGCTCACCGGAAGAGCTTTTGGAGATAGATGTATGAAAGATCCGATCAACGAAGAAATCCACAAGTATCGCGCTGAGCATGCCCGCAAGTTCAACTTCGATCTGTTTGCCATTTGCGAGGACCTTCGAACCCTACAGCGATCATGTAACCTCAAGGCGGTTCGGCTCCCTCCAAATCGAATAGTTCCGAAAAGGCAAAATAAGATTCGTCCCTAATATCCATAAATTGCTCAAATAATCCGTAACATTCGCCATCGGCCTGCGTCTATACTCTTAGATACAAACTGTATTTAAATGAATACAGTTGGTGCATTCACAGTCGAAACAATGTAACATCGGCTGGAACGAAAGAGGTTGTTTTATGGAATTCAAGCAGGGGATACCCGGAAAGCGAGGTATGTTATGATGAGTGTTCGGAGTAAAAAAGCGATTAAGGAAATAGCGGTGGGGATGGGATTGCTCGTTTGCCTGTTTTTCATCGGATGCAAAGACAAATCCGCCGCCGCCACTGACCATTACGATCGGGGAGAAGCCCATTATGAGAATGGTGAATACGACCAGGCCTTCTCAGAGCTCACCAAGGCCATTGAGATTGACCCAAAGTTTGCTCCCGCCTACATCGTTCGCGGGATGGCCTATAACGACAAAGGCAAACACGACCTGGCCGTCGCAGACTACAGCAAGGTCATTGAGATCAAACCAACGGCTGCTCATGCCTACGTCGGCCGGGGGATGGCCTATCTCAACAACGGCGAATACGATCCGGCCATCGCAGATTGCAGCAAGGCTATTGAAATAGATCCAACGGCAACGGATCCCTACAGACTCAGAGCGCGCGCCTACACCTCCAAGGGAGAATATGACAAGGCCTGGAAGGATGTGTATGAGGCGCAGGCCCTGGGGCGCCCTTTTGATTCGAAGTTTCTCGAAAAGCTTCGTGAAGCTTCAGGCAGAGATAAATGAATCAACAGTGAGTGATTCCTGCCTCGCGGGAAATCTAAGACCGTGATTATGCGTCTATGCCCTATCGGGCTACGCCGGACAGGGTCGTGTAATATTTCGTTCGTTTTACATCATCTGTTTTCTCCCTTCCGTCCTCCGGCGTCTGCGGTTAAAGTTTTGGGAAATTGGGCAAATAATTGGTAACATTTGGTATCGGATTGCGTCTATACCTTTATAGCCTACCGTATTCAAACGAACACGGGTCGTGCGTTCACAGTACTAATAGCGTAACATGGGCGGGCATAGAGGACCTTACGTATGCTCGAAGCATTCGAGAAGAACATTCGCAGCGTTTGGGTCAGATGCAGCATTAACCTGCTCTTACGGTATGCAGGCCGCGTGTTAACGGCCGCGGGGAGTGTAGCCGTGCTGGTTGTCTTAGCCGAACGTCTGCTGGCCCTGAGCCTCATCCGTTATAATACCCTATTGAGCTTCTGGATTGTGGCGATTGCCGCGATTGTTCTGCTCTGGTTGTTCCGACAGCCGAGCCGGATGCAGGTCTCGCTGCTGTTAGACGACCGGCTGGGGCTGTATGAGAGGTTTAGCACCACGCTGGCGATGGCAAAATCGGACGATCCATTTGCTGATGCCGCCCGGCGCGAGGCCCGCCGGACCGCCCATCGCGTTAATCTTAAAGGCCATTTTCCCATCCGCCCCCCGCGATGCTGGATTTACGCCGTCAGCACGTGGCTGATCGCTATAGCCTTAATCTTCGTATTGCCGCAAAAGGACTTGCTTGGGCTTTTAAGCAGGAACCGAAGGGAACAAGAACAGGCCCAAAAGCTCGAAAAGGCCAGGGTAGAGGTCAAAAAAGCGGCGGATCCGATCAAGGCGGCGGTCAAGCAATTGGAAAATCCGGAGTTGGAGGAGGCCCTGAGCGAACTGGAGCAGGCGACGAAGGATGTTAAGCCGCAGGATATTAAAAGGGAGGCTATACGTAAACTGGGCAATCTTTCCGAAAAGATCAAGAACATGGAGTCCACGGTGCAGATGGCCGCCGTGAAGATGTTAAAACAATCGTTCAAGCAATTGCGAGGCTCGACCGATCTTTTATCCCAAAAACTGCGACTGGCGTTGGCCAAGGGGAATTTCGCACAGGCGTCCGAATTGCTCAAGCAGCTTCAAAAGGACATCGCGCAGGGTAAGCTCAGCGAGCAGCAGCAGAAGGCTTTAGCCGGACAATTGCAGAATTTGGGCAAAGAGCTTCAGAAACTGGCCGAGAAAAATGCGGAGCTTGAAAAAGAGCTGGAGAAGCTCGGATTGGATAAAAGTCTCGCCGGGCTGGATCAGGACCAGTTGCGGGAGGCTCTGGAAAAACAGGGCCTCAGCGGCGAGCAGATCGAGAAACTAATGAAGAAAGCCGCGGCGTCGCAACTTGCGATGTCTCAATGCGCTGGTCTCGGCAGTGCAATGGCGGCATATGGCGGCGGGGGGGATGGTACCTTTACGGATGGATTAGGTTCCGTGACGGACCAACTGGACCAGTTCGAGTCGCTCAGCCAGCAAATGATGCTGATGGAATATAGCCTCGCTGAGATTAACAATGCAATTGCCGGCCTGGGAGAAGGCATGCAGGGGATGGGGCTTTATTCGATCGGTGACGGTGGGGGTGTCGGGCCCGGTATCGGTACGCAACCCGGCGATCATTATCTGTCCGATCCGCTGGCGCAAAGTGCGACGAAGAAATCCCGCGCTACGAGCAAAGTGGGCGAGGGGCCTGTGATTGCCAGTTGGTATTTCCAGGGCGCGCAGATCAAGGGCGAGGCGCAGCGTGAGTTCACCGAAGTCATTCAGGCGGCGCGGGACAGCGCCGCCGAAGCGATTAGCGAGAACCAGATCCCACGCCGGTACGAGGAATCCATCAAGAGCTACTTCGGCCGGCTGGAGGAATCGGAAATTGATTGAGTTTCGTAAAGTTACAAAATCGAAGTTAGGCATACTTTTGGAAAGAAAATAGTGTCGCGGGCATCCTGCCCGCGTTTCGAGAGCGGGACACCCTCGACACAGATCTGTTTTTATGATTTTTTCTTTCTAAAAAAGATGTGTAACGTTTGACTCAAAGGTAATGGTAACAAATTGCCCAATTATTTTCAGAAAATCGTGAAAGAAGATTTTCTCCGTAAGGAGTCCTTGGGACTGAAATAATATATGCCTAACTTCGATTCTATCAAAAAGTTCAGATGAATGACATATACGGCTTCTATTTCGGCCAGCCCTGGTGGCTGTTAGGATTGATCTTACTGGCGCCGATTGTTTGGCTCGGGTTGCGGCATCTCGCGGCGCTGGGGCCGGTGCGAAGGGCGCTGGCGATTATTCTGCGTTGCCTGATTGTGATTGTCCTGATTGCCTTGCTCGCCCGCTCGATCCTCACACGAGAAAAACGCTGTCTGACGGTCATTACGGTCGTCGATCGCAGTCAGTCGATTCCGATGGAGCTTCAACAGTCGGCTCTGGATTATCTTGACAAGGCCCTGGAGAAAAAGAATCCCCGCGACCAGTTGGCGGTAATCGACGTGGCCGAGGCGGCGAACATTTCCAAGCTGCCGACGCGAGATGGCACGATCCGCCAAAGAAACACCACCCTGGACGGCCAGCAGAGCAAACTGGCCGACGGATTACAAATGGCCCTGGCCATTTCGCCGCCGGATACGGCGGTCAGAATCTTACTTGTCAGTGAAGGCAACGAAACGGCCGGCGATCTCAAAGAAACGGCCCGGACCGCCGGGGCCAACGGCATTCCCGTGGACGTCTTGCCGTTGCGTTATCAGTACGATCACGAAGTCGTTTTCAAGCGCCTGGCGGCGCCTGCCCGCGCACGAAGTAACCAGACGATCTCGTTGCGATTCATTCTCAGCAGTACCTCAACGTCTCGCGGTAAGCTGCAGTTGAACCTCAATGACAAGCCGGTCGATCTCGATCCGTCGTCGCCTGAAATCGCCGCACCGATCGAGTTGGATCCCGGTACCAACGTTCAGACGATCTCGCTGCCGGTCGGCACGCGCGGTATCCATGAATTCGAGGCGGTCTTTATCCCCGACGGGCCGGGACAGGACAGAATCGACCAGAACAATCGCGCCAGCGCCATTACGAACGTCGCCGGGCCGGGTCATGTTCTGGTCCTCGATACGGATGGCGCCAGCGCTCAAACGCTGATCGCCGCCCTGCAAAATTCCGACATCGATGTGCAATACGGCATTGCCGCGGACTTCCCAACCAACCTCGTTAAGTTGATGGGGACCGATGCGGTCATCCTGGTGAATACCGATTGCAGCAAGTTCACGTTCCAGCAGCAGGAAATGTTGTGCCGTTATGTCAACGATCTCGGGGGCGGTTTGATTATGGTGGGGGGGCCGGAGTCGTTCGGGGCCGGCGGCTGGATCGGCTCACCCGTGGCCGAGATACTTCCCGTAGACCTCGATCCGCCTCAAAAACAGCAGATGCCCAAAGGGGCGCTCGTGCTTGTGATCGATCGCAGCGGCTCGATGACGGGCGAGAAGGTGGAAATCTGCAAAATTGCCGCTGCGGCCTCGGTACGTTTGCTCAGCCGGCGTGACTTGATCGGCGTAGTGACTTTTGACGCCATCAGCAATTGGCTGGTTCCGCTCGGACCGGCTGCGGATAAAGACGCCATCGGTCAGAGGATTCGCAATATCGGCGCCGGCGGAGGGACCAAAATGGGTCCGGCCATGATTTTGGCCCGCGACGCCCTGCAAACCTCCGAAGCCGGTGTCAAGCATGTCATTCTGCTCACGGATGGCCAAACCTCGGATCGCGACATCTGCTCCGGATTGGCTCAGTCGATGGACGATAGTGAGATTACCGTTTCGACGGTCGCCGTCGGCCCCGAGGCGGATACGGATTTGCTGTATGAGATCGCGCAGGTGACCCAGGGCCGGTTCTACCGCGTCATCGATCCGATGAGCATCCCGGAAATCTTCGTCAAGGAAGCCCAGGTGGTCCGGCGGTCCATGATTATCGAGCAAACGTTTACGCCGCAGGTCGTCTCCGGATTCAGCGAAATTGTCAGAGGATTAACCACACAACTGCCGGTGCTGGACGGCTACGTTCTGACCGGCCCGAAAGGGGGGCTGAACCAGATTCTCCTGGCCAGCGAGCAGGCCGATCCGATCCTGGCCACCTGCCAGTCCGGCATGGGGCGTTGTGTGGCCTTCACCAGTGCGGTGGACAGCCGATGGGGATCGAGCTGGCTGGGCTGGGCCGGCTTCGAGAGATTCTGGGAGCAGACCGTCCGCTGGGTGGGAAAACCCGCCGAGTCCTCGGATTGCGAAGTGTTCGCCGACGTCCAGGGCCGGCAGGTCACGATCAACGTCGAGGCGATAGACGCCCAGGGAAAATTCATCCAGTTTGCCAGTATTGAGGCGCAGATCATCGCGCCGGATGTCACCGCCGGGACGCTCGAACTGACTCAGGTGGGGCCGGGTCAATATCGCGGCCAGTTCCAGGCCGGGGCGTCCGGCAGCTACCTCGTGAACCTGCGCTATAAGAAGCTCGCGAATCCGGCCAGGACGCACTTCACCCACTCGACGGTCACGATTCCTTTCGCGCCGGAATTTCGTGATCTCTCGGATAATGCGCCCTTGCTCGCCGAGGTCAGCGAGATCAGCGGCGGACGAATCTTAGCCTCCGATCCCAACCAGGCTAATCTATTCGATTATACGGGACTGACATTTCCCGAAACCGAAATGCCGCTGTTGCGCCCGCTCATGTTGATCTTCCTGGGATTATTTCTTTTGGACGTGGCGGTCCGACGCGTCGTTCTGGATTTTCGGGCGATGGCCCGACGCGCCGTGTCCCTCGTTCGGTTCGCCCGACCCGAACGCAAAGCCGATCCGACGCTCGAACGCCTCCGCGCCAAACGGCAGAAGCTCCGCGAGCAGCTTTCAGCGGGCAAAGCGGCTGCCGTGACGGCAAGACGCTACACAGGCGGCGAGACTTTCGATGGCGATCTGCCCGTCGCCAAGGTGATGGAACAAGCGAAGCCGCAGACAAAAAAGACAGAAGAATCCGTACCGCAGAAAATAAGTGCCGATGAAGACAGTTCGCATATTCAGAGATTGCTCAAAGCCAAGCGCAAAGCCGCCGGCTTGGAACAAAATGACAAAACACAGGAATAACAAACGGAGAATTGGTGCGATACATCGCACCCTACCTGTCAACGACAGGGTGGCAGCCTCAAGCGAAGCTTGGGGATGGCTTTTACTATCAACCATCCCCGTCCCTTAGGGATGAGGCTGCCACCCCACGAGCAGGATATTCAAGGCCAGAATAATCAATAAACGCTTAGGAGATCATACAGATGTCAAAAAACGCAAACGAGGTTGAAGCGCAGTGTCGCGAATTTCGTCAGATGTTCGAGTCACTGCGCCGCGAGGTCGGCAAGGTCATTGTCGGCTATGAGGTGATTGTCGAGAACGTGCTGATCTGTCTGTTTTGCGGCGGGCACGTGCTTCTAGAGGGCGTGCCGGGCCTGGGCAAGACCCTGCTCGTCCGTACGCTGAGCGATGTGTTTTCGATTGAGTTTCGCCGGATTCAATTTACGCCGGACCTGATGCCCGCCGATATCATCGGCACCAACATCGTCATGGAAGACGCCAAGACCGGCCGACGCCAATTTCAGTTCCAGTCCGGCCCCATCTTCGGCCAGATTATCTTAGCCGACGAAATCAATCGCGCCACACCCAAGACCCAATCGGCGATGCTCGAAGCGATGCAGGAACATTCGGTCACCAGCGGCGGGCAGGTACGCAAACTACCCGAGCCGTTTATCGTTCTTGCAACGCAAAATCCGATCGAGCAGGAAGGGACATACCCTTTGCCTGAAGCTCAGTTGGACCGTTTTTTCTTCAAATTGCTCGTGCCGTATAGCAATCGCCAGGAGCTTCGCGCGATCATCGATCGAACTACAGCGGGGGAGGTTCCGCAGGCGGAATCTGTTATCGGGGCCGAACGTATCATCGAAGCTCAGGATTTGGTCCGTCACGTAGTCATTGCCGAGCACGTTCAGGATTACGCCATTCGCCTGGTTCTGGCGACCCATCCGCAGGGCGAATTCGCGTCGGACGTGACGAACCGTTTCGTCCGGTTTGGCTCCTCGCCGCGCGGCGTTCAGGCCCTGGTTCTGGCCGGCAAGGTCCGCGCGATGCTCGACGAGCGTTACCACGTCGGTTTCGAGGACATCCGGGCCTCGGTGCTTCCGGCGCTGCGCCACCGCCTATTGCTTAATTTCGAAGGGCAGGCCGAAGGCGTCAACACCGATGAGGTTCTGGATCAGATATTGGAAAGCACGCCCACAGCGCTGGAGCAGAAACTCGATGTCCCTTAACCGAAAACGACTGACGGATTTGCTGGACCCGGAATTTATGAGCCGGCTGGACTCGCTCGACGTCTTGAGCCGGAAGATTCTCCAGGGCAAGCTCCAGGGCGAACGGCGCTCCAAACGCCGGGGCCAAAGCGTGGAATTCGCCGATCATCGGCCCTACGTGGCCGGCGACGATCTGCGTTTTGTGGACTGGAACATTTACGGACGCCTGGAGCAGTTGTTCCTCAAGCTCTTCCTCGAAGAGCAGGACCTGACCGTGCACATCGTCGTCGATGCCAGCGCGTCGATGAGCATGGGGGAGCCGTCGAAAGAGCGGTTCATCAAGAAACTCACCGCGGCGCTGGGATACGTGAGCCTGGTTAACAACAACCGCCTGACCGTCAGCTTTTTCGCCGACGGCGTGACCAGCCAGTTGACCCACATGCGCGGCCGCAACTATCTGCACAAGATGGCCGAGTATCTTCTTTTATCCGAATGTGACGGCGTTTCGAACTTCGAGAGCGCATGCCGGCAACTGGCGGCGGGGCGTATCGGTTCCGGCGTCATGATTGTCCTAAGCGATTTTCTGTTCAAGGAAGGTTACGACTCCGGCCTGCGACGCCTTCTTGGCAGGCAGTACGATTTGTACGTTATCCAGGTGTTCTCGGCACAGGAGCTTTCTCCCAAACTGTCGGGTGATTTGAAGCTGATTGATATCGAAGACGCCGACGCGGCGGAGATTACCGTCAGCGCCGCGCTGGTGAAGTATTATAAGCGTAACCTGACCGCTTACTGCAATGAATTGAAGGATTTCTGCACCCGCCGCGGGAGTGTGTACGTTCTGGCCAACGCCGCCGATTCGGTGGAGTTGCTCGTGCTCAATTACCTCCGGCGGATTCGACTGCTGCGCTAACAAGATAGAGCAAATTATGATAATGGAAAGTGTAAAACATAGGAATGGGTGGCAGCCTCAAGCGCAGCTTGGGGATAGTTTCTTTAGGATTACCATCCCCAAAGCCTTCGGCTTTGAGGCTGCCACCCGGTAGTCATAAGAAAGAGATTCACTTTTTGGAGCTTGAAAATATGGAGTGGCTAACGCCTTTAACAGCCCTGTACGCCGCCGCGGTTTCCGTCCCGCTGCTGTTGCTGCTGTATTTCCTCAAGCTCAAGCGTCGCGAACGGATTGTTTCGAGCACGCTGCTGTGGAAGCGGGCCGTTCAGGACTTGCAGGTGAATGCTCCATTTCAGAGGCTCCGGCGGAACATTCTGCTGCTCTTGCAGTTGCTCATGCTGCTGGCGATGCTGTTTGCCCTCGCCGGGCCGATCCTCTCGCTGACGCCGGGACCGGGTCGCCGGTACGTCGTGCTGATCGATCGGTCCGCCAGCATGAATGCAATGGACGTCGCGCCGAGCCGCCTGGAGGCGGCCAAAGCCAAAGCCAAAATTTTCGTTCGGTCGCTGCGCAGCAAATCCTTCTTCTCGTTGAGGGATACTTCCGACCAAACGATGGTCATCGCCTTCGATAACCGCGCCAAGGTCATGTGTACGTTCACGTCGGACAAGCGGCAACTGATCCGCGCCATCGATTCGATCGCGCCGAGCGACGGATTGTCCAGCCTGGCCGAGGCAACGGTTGTGGCCCGCGCCTTCGCACAGACTTCCGGCGGCGAAGCCGACACGTCGAGCGCCGAAGAGCCGGCCCAACTCGTTCTTTTTAGTGACGGACAAATCCGGGACCTGGACCAGATTGCGGTTGGTTCCGATGAATTGATTTTTCACTGCATCGGCCAATCTCCTCAAAACGTCGCCGTCACGGCGATGCAGGCCCGACGGTCCTATGAAAAACCGGAGGAGATTAATGTCTTTGCTACACTGGCCAACTATGGTCCCGATGCAACGAATTGTGACGTACAGCTCAGCATCAACAACAACGTCCGTGCGGTCAAGTCCGTGAAGGTTCCGTCGGCCAAAACAAATGATGAAACGAAAATTTCCAAACCTGGTCAGATCGCCGTAGATTTTACGCTCACACATACCGAGGCCGGCGTGCTGGAGGTCAGACAAATTCTCGATTCCGGTGCATCAACGATGCCGGACCATTTGAGTTGTGATGATGCGGCCTGGGCCATTCTGTCCCCGCCCAAGAGACTTTCGATCCTGCTCGTGACCAGCGGCAATAGAGTGCTTGAAGCGGCGCTGAGGGCTTGCCCGTTGGCTCAGCTCGAACGGCGCAGTCCGGCGGAATTCGACGCATTGGACCACGCGGCCCTAAGCGTCGAGCAGCCTTACGACGTGATCGTGCTCGACGGCCACGTGCCGCCGGATTTGCCGAAGTGCCGCTATCTGGTCTTTGGCCGTCCGCCGGACGGTATTGATGTCACGGTCCCCGACGTGCTCGAAAACCAGGTCGTCGTCGATTGGCGGACGAAGCACCCGGCGTTGCAGTATGTCAATCTGGCGAACCTGTTCGCCGTGAAATGTCACCAGATGGTGTTGCCTCGCGATGCGGACGTGCTCGCGGAATTTAATGAGACGCCGGCCATGTCTGTGGTCCGTCGGCACGGCAGCGTTTTTCTCTTGGTTGGATTTGATGTCCTCCAGACCAACTGGCCTTTCGAGCCGGGTTTTGTCTTGTTTTGTTACAACGCGACCAGCTTTTTAGGCACACAGATCGGTCGTGATCGGGAATTTAATCTGCAAATCGGTGAGCCGATTGTCGTCGAGGACATTCCGCTCGAAACACCGGCTCGCATCGACGGACCGGGCGTCGATGGCGCCGAAGTCACACCTGGCTCATCCGGCTCCATCCGCTTTTCGGGCACGAGCAGGGCGGGCCCATATCGTGTGAGTATCCCCGACCAGCCCGTTCGGCTGTTTGCCGTCAATTTGCTCGATCCGAAGGAAAGTCACGTCGCCCCGCAGAGCGAGATCGTACTGCCGGGTCAGTCGGTGCGGGCGCAGGAGGGCACGTTGAGCCGGGCGAATCTTCCGTTATGGCCATATCTTGTAGGCCTGGTCCTGGCGCTTGTCTGTTTGGAATGGTTCGTTTATAATCGAAAGGTGTACATTTAGCCTGTGAGGTTTTGATAAGGCGAGGTTTAAAATGTTACGCGTATTTCCCCTTCTATTGATCGTGTCCGTGCTATGGCACGGAGCTTATGCATCCGAGGAGGATCCCTTCAGCGTTGATTTTGTTTGTGGCTGGCGCGGCTATTACCGTCCCATGGAATGGACACCGGTGGAGATCCAAGTCGGCGGCGGCGCCGATCTGACCGAACCGTTCGCCGGCTCGATTACCATCTCAACCCAGCAGGACGGCCTGAATACGATGAACATCATGCATGAGTTTGTCCTGACGCCGGAGGTCCGGCTTCATCTGCCTTTGGTCACGAAGATGGCGTTTGCCGTCAGCGAATGCGACGTCAGAATCAACAACGAACGTGGTCGCACCCAATGGCAGCACGACTTCGATCTCTACGATCTGGCTCGACAGTATCGTTTCATGACGGCGGTGCGTGAAAATGATTTACTGATCGGGCTTGTCGGCCGGTTTGGGTTCGGTCTGCTTCGGCTGCCAAAACAATCCATCTGCCAGTCACAGGATAATCGCGGAAAAGTTTACGTCGGAGACAAGGTGCCGGGCATGGTACCCTGGGACTGGACAGGCTTCGTGTCCCTGGACGTGCTAATCCTCTACGATCCCGACTGGGGACTATTCAAGCCCCAGCAACTCAAAGCCATCGCCGAGTGGGTTTCCAACGGCGGCAAGCTGTTGCTCGTGCTGGGGAATCATCCCTTGGCCGCTGCGAATCCTATCACGTCGCTTTTACCTTGCACGCCACGAGACAGGAAAGATATCACGATCCCATCGGAGGTTCTGGAAAAATGGGGACTCAAAACCGGTGAGGCAGAGAGGGTTACCGCCTGGTCCCTGGCGTCTAAATCCGGGGCCCGCTTTTTTAAGACCGAAACCAGCAACGTCGGTGACTGTCTGTTCGCAACCGGATATGCCGGATTCGGGCGTGTGGGGATTTTACCCTTCGATCCGGCCTTTATGACGGATAAGCAAAAGGTCAACAGCGCTCTATTCTGGACGTTCCACCTTGGAGCCATTCTCGAAGATGGTGTCACACCGCCCAATACCAATCAGACGCGGCGCTCGGCGTCGGGCGGAAGGGACCGAAGCATCATGTTCGTTGAGGATGCGGACGATGTCTCCGAGGATCGCGACCGTCGGGGTCGAAATTGGTATGAGGTCGGCCGGGCGCACGCCGCCAATAACGCCATCATGGAATTTTTATATCAGGAAATCAAACCCTTGAGCATCTGGTGGGTGATCTTTTTGCTGACGGGCCTGGCGTTTCTGCTGGGACCTGTCGATTACAAGCTGCTCAAACGCCTGGGCCATCTTCCAATGACCTGGCTAACCTGTACCTTCTGGATCGTTCTGTTTACGATCGGCGCCTACTTCGGTGTCCAGTACCTTCGCGGCGGGCAGTTGGAAATGAGGGTCGTCTCCGTCCTGGACGGCATTCAAGACAGCGATCACATCTGGTCCACGTCCTATTGCGGGTTGTTCGCGCCGAAAAGCGACGACTATCGGCTTAAGGACCTTCAGAAAAACCAGTGGTGGTCCGGGATTGCGCCGACGGAACGCTCCATTGGGATACAGGGGCGGGAAGGAATTGGAAAACGGATTTACTGCCTTCAGCACGATGGGGGGAACCTGCCCTATTCGTTGCCCGTCAATATATGGGACGTCCAGTGCCTTCTGAGCGAATCGGTATTGCAACGTTTGCCGTTCGATGCACAGGTGGAGCGCCGCGGTGAAGAAGTCGTTGTCGATATCACGAATGCGTCGAAGTCCTCTATTCAAAGCGGCTATGTTCTGATCGACAACAGTCACGGCATCCGGTTCGGTCCCGTTCGGGCCGGCGCCAAACGGCAATTTCGCAGCCGGATCCAGCGAATGAGAGGGTGGGGCGGCTACAATCAGGAGTATTATCGAAACTATGATCCTCACAGGCCGCGCCCAACGGCGAGGTTTAAAAAAGAGAGCGCGTTCTTTGCCCAGGGCTGCCTGCAACGGACGCGGGCCTTCGATGCCTATCTTGGCAACGGCGCCGCGGTGGTGTGCGTCGAGTACGACCAGCCCCCCGTATCGTTCGATCTCGAAGACCGCTCGTATGATCTCAACCATATACAATTCGCCCGGCTCGTCGTTTTCCCGAAATAATACATGTGAGGTAATTGGAAATGATTGAAACCAAAAAACTAACGAAGAACTACGGCAATTTGACCGCCGTGGATGACTTGAACCTGACGATTCAGGCCGGTGACATCTTCGGCTTCATCGGCCCCAACGGCGCCGGCAAAACGACCACGATGCGCATCCTCGTGACCCTCCTGGAGCCGACGCGCGGCAAGGCCTTTATCGACGGCCTGGATGTCAGAAAAGAAGGTAAGAAGGTCCGCAGACGAGTTGGCTATATGCCCGACTTTATGGGTGTTTACGACGACCTGAAGGTCTTCGAATACCTCGAATTCTTCGCAGCGGCCTTCGGCATCGAGCGCAAGAAACGCAAAGCCATCGTCGATGGCGTCCTCGAGCTGACCGACCTCCAGTCCAAACAGGCGGCCACCGTGGACAGTCTTTCCCGCGGGATGCAACAACGTCTCGGCCTGGCTCGCGTGTTGATCCACGATCCCAAGGTCCTTATTCTCGACGAGCCGGCCAGCGGCTTGGATCCCCGCGCCCGAATCGAGATCAGAGAGCTGTTGCGCGAGCTCAAGCGCATGGGCAAGACCATTATGATCTCCAGCCACATCCTGAGCGAGCTTGAGGAGATCTGCGACCACGTCGGCATTATCGAGCATGGCCGGCTCGTCTTTAGCGGCACCATTGAAGAGATTCGGCCCCGGCTGGGAATCCATAGTAAGGTCCGCGTCAGAGTGGCCGACCGTCAGGACAAGGCAGTGGAACTACTCTCGGCGCTGCCCCAGGTCCATCAGGTGCAGGCCCTTGGGGACGATATCGCCGTCAGTTTCAACGAGGGCCAGGACGGCGACGGCATTATCGCCCGAACGTTAGTGAAGGCGAATTTGGATGTGATATCGATTCAGCCCGAACGGCTGAAACTTGACGACGCCTTCCTGCAGTTAACCAAAGGGATTGTCCATTAAGTATGCACATACCGTCAATACACTATGACAATCGAACTGACCAGTATCTTCTTAGACTTATTCAATCCGGCCCGGCTGCTGGGGCCTATCTTCGATAAAGAGCTTCGCGTCTGCAGCCGAAGGCGAAGGAGTTATGTTCTTCGCTGCGCTTATATCGCCGCGTTGTGCGTTTTTATTGTGTATGCATGGTATTCCATCTTGGGGGCCCGAAGCTCAGGCTCGGCGGTCTTTCAAGTCTCACGATTCTCCCAGATCGGCAGGACCGTAATCGCGTCCATCGTCTGGTTTCAATTTGTCGTTGCTCAGCTTATCGCCGTTGTGATGCTCAGCTCTTCGATCAGTGATGAAATCCGTGCCGGTACGCTGGCCGTCCTGATGACCACGCCCATCCACAGCTTCCAGATCGTGGCGGGCAAACTCCTGAGCAGGCTGCTCCAGTTGATCCTGCTGCTGGCGATCAGTCTGCCGCTGCTGACCATCGTCCGCGTCTTTGGCGGTGTCACAGGGTCCTACGTCATTTCATGCGTCTGCATCACCCTGACCGCCGCCGTTCTCGCCGGTGCGATAAGCCTGTTGCTATCCATGACCTATCATCATGCTCATACCGTTATTCTGGTGACGATCGTGGCATATATGGTGGTCTTTGGGGCCTTGCCCGGCTTGTTCAATTTGCTTGCCGTCAATGGATTATTCATATTCAGTCAGGAGAGGACTCATTCCCTCCTTACCCTGACCAATCCCTACTGGGCTTTCGCCGCCACCAATGCGAAGTTCCTGTTTCAAAGCGGAGTCCCCAAGTCCTTTTCCTGGCTGCTGCATTGTCTGATTATGTTGGCCCTCACGGCCATGATAATGGCTCTATCCATTCGCCGGGTGCGAAAGGCCGCTTTGGGCGAGGTATTTGATAAAAAAGGCGGGCTATGGTCCAGGCGCGCCTCGAAACGAAAAATCCGTACCTACAGCGGTTATATACGATCTGATCCGATCAGACCGCTCAAGGGTTCACCGGTCATCTGGAAAGAAATGTGCAAAGGTGTCATCGGACGCAGTAAGGGAGACGTCGCAATATTCGTACTATTGATCGGGGCCTTTCTCATATCGGCTTTTTTAATGCTGTTCGCTGGTCGAAGGAGTGTAAAAAGTACAATGCTGATTTACTTTTTCATGTCCGGCATTTATTTGGTGGTCATGATACGCCTGGCCTTGTTCTCCGCCGGGAGTCTCACGATGGAGAAAGAGGCGCGAACCTGGCCCATCCTGCTGGCCACGCCGCTAACCGATATTGAGATTGTTCGAGGCAAGGCTATCGCGGCCTTTCGCAGAAATATGCCTTTACTCTTGCTATATATTGGGCTGTTTTGTCTGAGTTGCATCAATTTCAGTAACCTGAACCGCAGTGATACATTAGTGTACACACTCAGCACACTCGTTCTGGGTACGTGCAACGTCGTGGGATCGGTGCTTTTCGTGATCGGCACGGGCCTTTATTTCGGCGCCCGTCTGAAGACGACGACGGTGGCGGTCGCCGCGACGACCGGACTCTATTTTGTGATGAAGTATCTTCTGTGTGGGATGTTCAATCCCGCGCGTCTTCTTTTCTACAGAACGATAGCTCGTCGAGGCCAACTGTGGGTGTTCTATGCCCTTCCTGTCACCTTTGCCGTGATCCAGGCCGGGATTGGCGTGCTTTTCATCTGGCGGGCCATGCGCCGATTACGGTGTGATATTTTCTGATTATTGTCAGGGATAAACATGAATGTTGTCTTCGTCAATTCGATTTCGTGGATCACGAGCCTGTCGTGGTTGATGGGGCCGATCTTCAGTAAGGAGCTTCGCGTTTCCAGCCGACGACGAAAGAATTACATTGCGCGTTTTCTTTATCTGGCCTTCTTGACGACCTTTTTAATTGTGATCTGGCTCGATGCGACGGATTTCACCATTTCCTCTCGTACGTATTTGATCTCCCGGCTGGCACGGGCCGGCAAGCAGATCGTAGAATTCCTCATTTGGTTTCAATTCTACGCTACTCAGCTCATCGCCGTCGTTATGCTCAGTACGGCCATCAGCGATGAAATTTATCATCGCACCTTAGGTGTCCTGATGACTACGCCCATCACCTCCTTCCAGGTCGTTATGGGAAAGCTATCCAGCAAACTGCTCCAATTGGTTCTGCTGCTCGCAGTGAGCCTGCCGGTCTTGGCCGTTGTCCGCATCTTTGGCGGCGTGCCCTGGGATTACATCATCTCCAGTCTCTGTATGACACTTACAACCCTTATCTTTGTCGGTTCGCTCAGCTTGTTCTTTTCGATCTTCAGCCGGAGGGCCTATGTCGTTATCATTCTCACCCTTGTAACACTCGCCATCTTCTTCGGGCTTCCGTTCATGCTCATGGGGCGTATCTCGTTACGTATGTTATCGGGCAATCCCCTCCAGGTCGCCTTGTGTCACATGAATCCCTATGTTATGTTGACGATGAGTACGGAAATCATGTTCAATCCGAGTCGGGTCAGTAGGATTTATTTCTCCTGGCCCGTTCATTGCGGGATTATGCTGGCGGCTTCGGCTTTGATTTTGTTCAAGTGCGTCCGCCTTGTCCGAAGGATTGCCCGGGCCCAGGCCGCCGGTCAACTGAACATGCTGGCGCATCTGCGCCGTTATAAAATAGTGAAGTCCGCGGAGAAAGTCGTCAACGCGGAAACAAGTTTGCGGATCCGGCGGGTCAAAGGTCCCCCGGTTGCCTGGAAGGAACTTAAATCGCGCATCTCCAGCCGGGAGAGGCTCGTCGTCGCGATCATTATCGGTTTAGAGGCAGCGATGATTGTCGCGATGTATCTTTTTCCCGTCGTCGCGGACACTTTGGGCTACGAAGAAACCCATATGCTTTATGTTTGGGTTTTTATGGGATTGGGGATGCTATCCGTAACTGTTTTCCCGTCCACGTGTATCACGTCGGAAAAGGAGTGCCGCGCCTGGCCGCTGCTATTGGCGACGACACTGAACGATTGGCAAATCATATTCGGCAAGTTCATCGGCGTGCTTCGACGAAGCTTCTTTCTTTGGCTGCTGCTGTTTGTTTATGTGGGTCTGTTCGGCACCGTTAAGTTAGTCGGGCCCCTCGCCTTCTTCCACATCATTGTTTTAATAGCCGGAACCACCATATTTCTTTGCGGCACCGGTTTTTATTTCAGCACACGTCTGAAACGCACGAGCGAGGCGGTGATCACGAATATTGCGCTGGCCGCGTCGCTTTGGGGGCTTTTACCTTTGCTTCTGGCGCTCCTTGAGGATGCCTTTCGGGGCAATTCCTATGGGCGTATGATCTATCGAAGTCTCAGCGATCTTGGTGAATGGTATTTGAACTTGGTTCCTTTCGTACAGGCTCAGGTCATTATGGTTTCCAGTTTCACACGGTCGTATTGGTCATCTTACAGATGGCCCGACCATACCCGCGATCCTCTGGAATCGACGATCCTCATATTCATTATTATGCTGGGGTATATGCTTGTCGGCGGGCTTTTTGCCTGGCGCGCCACGCGCCGCTTTCGACGGAATATTTTTTAGGAATTCGAAAAAATTGATGACGACTACTTTGCATGGTGTCGTGTGTAAGGTTCTGAATCCGGCGTGGATGACGGGACCGATCTTCGGAAAGGAGCTGCGCGTTTCCAGCCGGCGGCGGAGGAACTACGTGTTGAGGTTCGTCTATATAGCGCTCTTGACGATCTTTCTTACGGTAATTTGGTTAGATGAGGTTCAACACGGTTCGAGCGTCTATCAAATCTCTCGAATGGCCAAAATCGGCCAGTCGATCATTGTCTTTATCGCCTGGCTCCAGTTCAGCATCACCCCGCTTGCCGCCGTGATTATGCTGAGCACCTCCATCAGTGATGAGATTTATAACCGCACCCTCGGCCTGTTGATGACCACGCCGGTCACCAGCTTCCAGATCGTCATGGGCAAGCTCCTCAGCAAGCTGCTCCAGTTAATTCTACTGCTGGCCATCAGCCTGCCCTTGCTGGCGGTCGTTCGCGTCTTCGGGGGCGTGCCCTGGAGCTATGTCGTCTCCAGCCTATGCATCACGCTGACGACGATCATTTTTGTCGGCTCGGTCAGCCTGTTCTTTTCGATTTTCACCCGAAGGCCCTACAAGGTCATTATCACAACCCTTCTGTTAATAAGCATCCTCTTCGGACTTCTGCCTCTACTGTCTGTGATGTTGTGGCATACGATGAATTTGGACTCGATCATTTCGGAAAGGACCTTGTTATTCGTCATCTCAGCGTTGAATCCATATTTCACGATGGTCTTCAATACGGTGATCATGATGAATCCCCGGGCGGCCGGCTCGGTGCCTTTTAACATCTGGCCGTTACACTGTGGTATCATGTTGGCCGTTTCGGCGTTGATATTGTTCGTCTCGATGATTCGGGTTCGCAAAGTCGCGCTGCGCCAGGCCACCGGATCGACGGGCACCACACGGTTCACACGCCGGTCCGGCCAAAACACCCACGAGACCTCAGCCCATCGCCGGGATGTTGTTGCCGCAATCAGACGCATTACAGGCCCACCCGTTCTCTGGAAGGAATTGAGATTCCCTCTGTTGGGACGGCGTAAAATCGCCACGTGTCTTTTTATTGGTTTGAGCTTGATTTTACTGATCGCGACATATTACTTGTGCGGCAGGGAGAATCTTCTGGACGACGATGAGATCCACGTCTCGTATGCAACCGTTGCGCTCGGTCTCGGTGTGCTCTCCACCCTCGTCCTTTCGGCGACTCCCATCACGTCCGAGAAGGAGTCCCGCTCCTGGCCCCTGCTCATGGCCACCACCCTCGATGACAGGGCGATCTTGTTCGGCAAATGGGCCGGTATTATACGGCGATGCCTTCCGGCATGGGGTTGGTTAGCCGCACACGTGATCATATTTAGTTTGGCCGGCTTTATCCATCCCGTGGCGATTTTCCAGATAGGATTACTGGGAGTGTGGACGTTGGTTTTCCTTTCGGGCAGCGGTCTGTATTTTGGCTCCCGTTTCAAACATACGACCACTGCGGTCACAATGAATTTCGCCCTGGCGATCGCGCTTTGGGCCATCGTACCGATCCTGGTGGGTATCATGGCTGAACTGTTTCGTGATCTTGATGTTCGACAACTGGCCGAGGTTTACATGGACACAAATCCATTCGTTCACGTCATCGCAGTTTTGGTCGCCACCGTCGGTGGACTGGATGAGTATCGTTGGTTTTGCTTCCATCAAAACCATCCACTGACGACCATGCAATCGACATTTTGGATATTGGAATGCACGGCGGGGTATGTATTTTTAGGTTGTCTTTTCGCCTGGCGCGCCAAGTGCCGGTTTCGACGCCATATTTTTTAAGCAGGTTTGATGAGGTAATGACAGTTAATTCAATGCGTTCACTCGTGCGATCTTTGGGATTGTCCCGGTTGACGGGGCCGATCTTTGATAAGGAGCTTCGGGTCTCCAGCCGACGACGAAGAAACTACGTCCTGCGCTTTGCGTATGTTATCCTGTTGACCTTTTTTATCGCGAGCGTCTGGATGAGCGTCGTCCAGTTCCAGGGCTCGACGGCCTATCAGAAATCCCGGATGGCGCTCGCCGGCAAGACCGTGGTGTCCACGATCGTCGGATTCCAGTTCTTCGCCACACAGTTGATCGCCGTGATTATGTTAAGCACCGCCATTAGCGACGAGATTTATCAACGCACGCTGGGGGCGCTGATGACCACGCCGATCAGCAGCTTTCAAATCGTCATGGGCAAGCTGCTGAGCAAACTGTTGCAACTCCTTCTTCTGCTGGCCATTAGTTTGCCGCTCCTGGCCATTGTCCGCGTCTTCGGCGGCGTACCCTGGCTTTACGTTTTATCCAGCCTGTGTATTACGCTGACCGCCGTGATTTTCGCCGGAACGCTCAGCCTGTACTTTTCAATCCATAACCGGCGCGCCTACGTGGTGATTATCAAAACCGTCGTGACGCTCGTCGGCCTCTTTTTCTTTTTGCCGACGGTCATTACAGCGATTCTGAGTGCAGGGCCTATTTCCCGATCCCTATCTCCAAAAGTCATCCTTCCATTTGTGGGAGTCTTTTTCCACCTCAATCCCTTTGCGGCTCTTTCCGTCAACACGGGGACCATGATATCGCCGGGCGGAGCGACTCAAATGTTTATGGGGATGGGAGCGGGGGCGGGGCCATTTTTTTATTGGCCCATCCATTGCGTGCTCATGCTGGGAGCCTCGGCCGGGCTGATGGCTTTGTGCGTCAAGTTCGTTCGCAAGGTGGCGCTGCGCCAGGCGACGGGACAGCTTGAGCTGGCTCCCAAGCGCGCTTCACGCCGAAAACGAAAACGATACAGGCGACAGGGTGCCGAAGCTCCCGAGAATACCGGTCTCATTCGGCGCGTCAATGCGTCCCCCGTGCTCTGGAAGGAGCTTCGAGCCCCGATGATCCAGGGCGCCGAAGGCAGAAATAGCATCATCGGACTGGCGGTGACCATTGCGGCACTGGTGATTACGTACGGCGTGTGCGCGAATGCAAAATGTCTGGACGAGGGTTTCACGCATCAGTTATACGTCGTGATGTTTGTTGGGATCGCCTCGATTTTCCATATGGTGCTCTCGGCAACCAGTATTACCACCGAGAAGGAGACCCGTGCCTGGCCTATTCTACTGGCGACCTCGATGGACGACTGGCATATCCTGATGGGAAAAGGTTTTGGCGTTTTTCGTCGATGTCTTCCGATCTGGCTGCTTCTGGCCGGGCACGTCGTCGTTTTCGTCCTGGTCCGGTACATCCATCCGGCTGCGATTTTCCTTCTTCTTTTGTTTGTTCCGGGGCTGATTGTCTTTCTCACCGGCGCCGGCATCTATTTCAGCTCGCGGTGCAAGCGAACCACCTCCGCCGTCGTCGCCATCTTCGGCCTCGCCTTAGTGCTTTGGATCATCATTCCGGCGCTGATGGGCCTGGCGGCGGCATCGAACCGCGGGGAGAATCTTCTGGAGCGATACATGTGTGCCCACCCGGTCATTCAGGTCGGTGTGCTCATGGACGGCGCCGGCGGGCGCTACAACGCCCACGCCAACCTGTCGAAACTTGCATTCGATTGGCCGAGGGGGGAATACAAAGGAAGATTTTGGCCAACAACCTGGGTACTGCTGATTCATACGGCCCTGTATATCTCGACGGGCATGTTGTTCGCCTGGCGCGCCAAGTGCCGATTCCGACGAAAAATCTTCTGATAGAATAAAAAGCCGTCGCGTTGGATGCTTCTAAACTAAGGTTTACCAGTCATGCGCAAGAGTTTGGCCTTCAGGTCCGCTTTGACCTTTCCGTAACGCACTTCATTGCACAGATTAGTCCATTCGTATGGGTCGGCGTCGTGATCGTATAGTTCTTCTTTGCCGTTGTTATATAGGATATAGCGCCACCTGCGCGTCCGAACGGACCAATGTTGTCTGGCGGGATCGTTGCCTGTGTTCTTTCCTGCATAGACCATCGTCAACGCGGCATCGGGTCCATTCCAGGTCTCGGCCTTTGGATCGACGAGGAAAGGGCGGAGACTGTAGCCGTCCAGCTTAGCGCCTTGATCGTTCTTCCGAGTATCGCCTTCAAGCCCACAGAGGTCAACAAGCGTTGGATAGATATCAATCAGTGAGACAGGGTGTTCGGCTATGCCACCCGGAATCGCCACGTTCGGCGCTCGGATGATAAGCGGCACGCGCGTGCTTTCCTCCCAGAGTGCGTTCTTGAAAAGGTACTCCTTTTCGCCCATATTCCAGCCGTGGTCGCTCGTGACGACGATGATGGTATTGTCTTTGAACGGGCTTTTATCAATCGCTTCGACGACCCGGCCAACACATTCATCGACCGCGGCCACACTGGCAAGATAGGCTTGAGTGAACGCTTTGAGCGCGGATTCGAGGTCGGGATAGGAGGCTTTGAGCAGTCGGAAGTATTTTAATCCTTTTTGATTGCTGTCGAGAACCTCTTTATAGTGGCAGTCTTCGTTATCGTTGGTTTTGATGACGGGGATTTTGAGGGAATCCTTCGGGAACATGTCGAAGAAACGCTTGGGGACGTGGAGGGGCGTGTGCGGGCGAATAAAACCCACGCCCAGGAAAAAGGGCTTGCCGTCTTTCCGCTGGGCCAGTTCGGTGATTTTGTTTTCCGCCCACGCGGCATTGCGTTCGTCGGGCGTCGGATCGCGGTGGTCTTCGTCGATGTATTTGAACTTTTTGATCTGGCCCCACGTGCCGTATATCCAACCCTTATTGTCATCCCCATCCGGACCGTAGGGCACGTCTGATAATGGAGCGAACGAGCCGTCAACAGATCCGATACTGTTGAAGGGTTGAGGCACGGAGGGGTGCGCGACCTTCTTCTTCCCGTCATAGACGAAGGGCCCGTAGTCGGCCTTGTGTTTGTATTCAGTCCATTCAGTGGGCAGATGGTGATGCATGAGCTTGCCCGAACCGGTGACGTGGTAGCCGTTGTCACGGAAGTGGTCCATGAGGGTCTTGGAATTCTTGAGCACGGGATTCTCGAACCACTTGTCCCAGAACAGGTTCCTCGATGTATGCGGGTAGATTCCGGTGAGGAAG
>Ga0272442_10002275_pt1 | contig 28162 bp, 17 predicted proteins | sample SSMForm2O_FD_200262 | JGI IMG/M metagenome (GOLD analysis project Ga0272442, IMG submission 200262) | Marine sediment archaeal communities from Little Sippewissett salt marsh, Falmouth, MA, United States - SSM-Form-2O | ecosystem: Environmental > Aquatic > Marine > Wetlands > Sediment ...
TAACATTGGTCGCGCCATCCTCCGGAATCGGGTCATGGGCTTCCGGGTGCTGACCGATGGTGGTACCGGCCAAACACAAGACCAGCACCCAACAAGAGGTTAACATTAATAGTTTCTTGCACATAATTGTACTCCTTCCTAAAACTTGTAATAAGAACCTGTCGTATCGCCCCGGCCACGAGCCAAAGCGCTCACGGTTCTTGTGCGCGTCATATTACGAACCCGTCATCCGACTGGGTTCTAACTGCCACAGACCACTTCCGACCCAGCCACAGAGAAATACCACCAACCTCTGCGCTCGTCAGAAAAAACTCTGTTGTAGGACTTGGCTTCTTGCTCCTCCTTGTGAAAAGCGCTTTTCTGAGCTGAAAGTTGAGAGAATATAAAAAGACCTTCTACATGTAATGCAGACCTCACTCCAGCTGTGTCCCTTCACCTAATACGCTTAGGTGGTTGCCCAGGAACTTATGGATACTTTTCAACGCCAGAAAGCCAAATTCCATAAGAGCCACCTGACTTCACTACTCATGTGTCTTTTGTACCAAACCACCTCCTTATTCGTCAAGAAAAATGTAAGAAATTACTAAATTTCTGCCAAAATGTAAAAAACCTACCCCCGCTCCGGAGATAGAGCCATGGATGAGAAAAAATTTGACCGTACGGAGCCGATGAAGGCCCTTTCATGCACGTTTCGCTTGGCCGGCAATGCCGGGATTTTCCGAAATCGTCAAATCGTTGTGAAAAAGCGGACCCTCTCCCCAAAGACTCATCCACGACACTTGAAATGGCTCATTCTTGCGTGGTTTTCTCCTCTTCCGGGCCGCTCTCGTCCTCGGACGGACGTTCAGCCTCTGCGCTTTGTTGAGATTCGGCCGACGGCGTTTGATCCGCTTGTTCTGGAGGGGCTTGTCCTTCGACGTCTTGCGGTGCGGCCTCGTCAGCGACTTGTTCCGCTGCCGGGGCGCTCTCAGCCGGAGTTTCAGGCTCTTGATCTTTCGGTTCCGTCAACGAATCCTCCTCGGCTTGCTCCTGATCGGCCGGGCTCTCCTGAGCCTGTTGCTCTTTCTTTCGTTTTGTGATTTGGTCCACATCCGCGTCGGACAGGACTCTCTCGGGCCCCGTCGGGGGGCGTTTTCGGCCGGTCTCAGAGGCCTCTTCCTCCGCCGCCCACTGAACGCGCCGCAAACTCAAACCGATCTTGCGCGAATCCGTATCGACCTTGAGAATCTTGACCTCCACTTCATCGCCGACCTTGACCACGTCCTGCGGTTTATCAATCTTATGGTCCGCCAGCTCGGAAATGTGCAGGAGCCCCTCCAATTCCGATTCAAGCTCGACAAACGCGCCGAAATTCGTCAGCTTCGCCACCTTGCCCTTGATAATATGACCCGGAATATATTTATCGGGGATGGCGCGCAGCCACGGATCCTCGGTCATCTGTTTGATCCCCAAGGAGATCCGCCGTTTTTCTTCGTTGACTTCCAGCACAATACATTTAATGTCCTGGCCCTTTTTCAACGCCTCGCCGGGATGGCTGTGTTTGCGCGTCCAGCTCAGATCCGAGATGTGGATCATCCCGTCAATGCCCGGCTCGACTTCCACAAACGCGCCAAAATTGGTGATGCTCCGCACCTTGGCGCCGACAATCGCGCCGGCCGGATACTTCTGCGAGGCGATCGCCCAGGGATTCGTCTGCGTCTGCTTGAGACCCAGAGAAATCTCCTGCTTCTCCCTATTGACGTTCAACACGACGACCTCGATTTCATCGCCGAGATTGACCATCTCGCCGGGGTGAGCGAGACGCTTGGTCCAGCTCATCTCGCTGATATGCACCAATCCCTCGATGCCGTCCTCCAGCCGGACAAACACCCCGTAGCTCATGACGTTGACGACCTTGCCCTTGACCTTCGCCCCGATCGGATAACGGTTATCGACGTCCTCCCAGGGGCTGGCGGTCTTTTGCTTCAGACCCAACGAGATCTTCTCATGCTCCTTGTCCACACCGACGACGACGCACTCGATTTCCTGATCGAGCTCCACGACTTCCGAGGGATGCGAGATGCGGCCCCAGCTCAAATCGGAAATGTGCAACAAACCGTCCAAGCCGCCCAAATCCACAAACACGCCAAAGTCCGCGATGTTCTTGACAATGCCTTTTCGCCACTGGCCGACCTCGATATCCGCCAGGATTTTTTCTTTACTGCTTCGCCGCTCTTCTTCAATGAGCTTACGCCTCGATATAACGATATTTCGACCTTCCACGTCGATCTTGAGGATTTTGCAATCCACTGCTTTGCCGATGAACCGGCTGATGTCACCGGGCTTCCGGATGTCCACCTGTGACGCCGGCAGGAAAACGGGCACGCCGATATCCACCAGCAATCCGCCTTTGATGCGCCGGATGACTTTGCCCGTCACCACGTCGCCTTCTTTTTTCGTTTCGAGAATCCTCTCCCAGCCTCTGATCAGATCGGCCTTGCGCTTGTTGAGCAAGACCAGGCCGCTTTCCGAATCCGTATCTTCCAGCAGCACTTCAATTTCCCGGCCGGGCTCGATGTCGTCCGGATTTTCAAATTCACCCGCATCGACAATCCCTTCGCTTTTGAGACCGACTTCCACGATCACATCGTTGCCGATCTGCGAGACGATCGTGCCTTTGAGAATCGTTCCCGGCAAACGCGAATCGACCTTTCGCTGAAGCGTCTGTTCCAGGAACTCGTTTTCCTGATCGCCGAAAATCTCGCCAACCTGCTTGTCCAGCTTATCTTCGGACAATCCTAATTTGTTCACAATGTTTCTGTCTACCATAACTCGATTCCTCTGTGGCGTCTATGATCCCAAGCGTTCGACGCCCCACATTCACGCCCACAACGCCCCGTGCAACACCGCACACATCACTGTTTTCCGGTTCAAAAAAATCATTTGCCCACGCAGCAAATACCGTTGATATCATAACCTATTTTCAAAATTCAATATTTTAACAATAACAAATGTATTTTTCAAGCCTCTCTTTTGTCATTTTCTCATCACGTGCCGCCCGGCCAACCGCGCTATCGGGAAATCTCCAAATTCTTTACAAATTCACTGATAATCCAATCCGGCGTCGAAGCGCCGGCCGTAACGCCCGCCGTCTTTTGGCCGCGAAGGATACGGGGATCCAGCTCATGCCAGTTTTGCAGGTGGAAGGTTTGCGTGTTGACGTGGGCACACAGTTCCGCCAAACGGCGCGTATTGGCGCTCTCCAGGCCGCCAAGGACGAACATGATATCCACCTGCTTACACAGACGAATGGCCGATTCCTGCCTTTTAATCGCCTCTTTACACAGCGTATTGATGACTTTTAACTCACTAAAGCTGCCCCGCCCTATCGCCCCGAGCATCTTACCAAAATGCTCCGGGTTCTGCGTGGTCTGGCAGACCACGCCCAGCTGGGCATGGGGGGGCACGCGATGCAAATCCGACTCGTCGGCGATCACGATCACATCCCGGGCACACCCCACCACCGCCTGAACCTCGGGATGGTTCTCTTCGCCGATAATCACCACCTGATAGCCCTGCGCTTCGAGCTCGCCGGCGATATGTTGAACCCTCTTGACCAAGACACAGGTGGCATCGACGATCTTCAGCCCCTTGGCTTTGAGTTTGGCAATTTGATCGGGCGCCGCTCCGTGCGATCGAATCAGAACCGTCCCCGAGCAGATTTCTTCCACCCTGCCGACGGTTTTCAATCCGGATTTTGCCAGTCGCTTGACGACATCTCGATTGTGAATAATGGGTCCGAAACTATAGACATTATCTTCCTCCGCCAGCACTTGTTCCGCGACGCTGATGGCGTTTCGCACGCCGTGGCAAAAGCCGCACTTTTCAGCCACTAAAACCTTCATGTCATCCACATAAACAACAGACCTTTCGGACGTAGAACCTTGACGGCACAGTCTATATCAAAGCACCGGAACATTCCACTAAAACTTCCTTTCCGCGCGGTTCATATTTTTCCGAAGTTTCTTATTGACGCGTGACGACAAATGAGTTTTATTACGATACGAACGTGGAGGGTGTAGAATTTGTCGAATTGTAATAGTCTATTATCAAAAGGCTTGAGTATATAGGGATAGTCGGAAGAATGTCTTGATCATCTTGGAAAGGATTGAACGATGCGAACCATGAAACTCTCAGCAATCATTGTTTGTGCCTGCATTTTACTCGTCAGCGGCTGCAGTTCCGAACTGGATGACCTGCGGATTCAAAACAGTACACAGCAACGACGCATCGATCAACTCACTGCGGAGTTGGAAGCCAAGCGACTGGAGCTCGAACAGGCAAACAAACAGCTCGCCGCCGCCCGGCAAACGGACAGCATCGAAGTGGAAACGCTCCAGCAAAAGATCGCCGCTCTTGAGGAGGATTTGGCCAAAAAGAAAGAGCTGATCGAATCCATGCAGCAACGGTTGCTTCTCGGCGGAGCGGCGCTGCCGGTCGAGCTCAGCACGTTGCTGGAGGATTTCGCCAAGCAGCACGACATGGTAACGTACGACGCCAGCCGCGGCATCGTGAAGTTCAAGAGCGATTTGCTGTTTGAGCTGGGCAGCGACACGGTCACCGCCTCTGCTACGGAAGCCGTCAAATCGCTTTGCGCCATCCTGAACGCCAATGAGGGCAAGGAATTCGATATTATCGTCGCCGGGCATACCGATGACGTTCGGATCGCCAAGGCCGAGACGCGCGCCAAGCATCCGACAAACTGGCACCTCTCCGTGCATCGGGCGCTGGCCGTCCTGAATATCATGGAAAACAATAATGTCGTCCCCACGCGATTGAGCGCGCGAGGCTTTGGTGAATTCAGACCGATTGCGGAAAACCTGCCCGGCAAGAAGGGCAATCCTCAGAACAGACGAGTGGAAATCTACATCGTCCCGAAAGGAGTATAATTCGCGTCCCGACAACCGATGGGAAAAGCGAATCCGGTCCGAAATCGATCTGTTTTTCGCGCCCGATGAGATCCTCGATAACGATGAACTGTCGGATGCGCGCCGGCTCTACAGCATCAGAATCCGTCCGAAAAAAAAGCCCGTTTTCTTCCCGTCTCATACCGGACGGCGGGGGCCGGGCACGAGGGTTTTCGCTTGAATCCGCACTGTTTTTATGATACAATAAGGTTTATCAAATAATGTCTAAAATGGATGGATTTGGGGATGAGAAAACCAATTTTGATTCTACTGTGTCTGTTGCCGGCGCTCTCGATTCAAGCGACAACCATCACCGTCGACGACGACGGACCTGCGGACTTCGATAACATTTTCGATGCCATGAATTCTTCCCTGCATGGTGATACGATCGTTGTCAAATCCGGCACGTACAACGAGCGAATTTCCTTCAACGATCTGGCCGTGACGCTCACCAGTGAAGACCCCGATGATCCGAACGTCGTCCGGGCGACGATCATCACCGCCGATTCGGGCTATAGCGTGAATTTTGATGCGCACGAAGACCGCGGCTCGGTGCTCGCCGGTTTTACGATCACCGGCCGGGGCATTCATTGTTACGGCACCTCACCGACGCTCATAAAGAATGTGATTGAAAATTGTAGCGGCCACGGCATTTACGGTGAAAACGGCGCCGCACCGATGATTTCACATAATCAAATCATCGCGAATCAATGGCAGGGAATCTATGCGTGCAACGGCCCTATTACCCACAACACCATTTCAGAAAACAACGGCGGCATTGCCTTCTGTGACGGGCCGATCACGGAGAATATCATTATCAACAACGCCAACGTCGATTCGGGACGCGGCGGCGCCTTATCGTTTTGCACGGGTCCGATTACAAGCAATGTGCTTGCGGGTAATTACGCCGCTTACAAGGGGGGCGCCTGCTACGAATGTACGGGCGACATGATGCACAATACGATCACTGGAAACCAAAGCGCCATCGCCGGCGGCGGAGTCAGTAATTGTCGCGGCCGGATCGTGAACAACGTCATTTCCGGCAACATCTCCGACAACGGCGGCGGACTGTTTAGTTGCACGCAAGTCTATAACAATACCATCGTCGGCAACTTCGCCCGTGTCAACGGCGGCGCTTTGGGGCAGTGCCCGGGCTACGTCATCAACAACATCATCGCTTTCAACGAGGCGGCCGGCCTCGTCGGCGGGATCTATGGAGCCTCCGAGAATGCCTACAATATCTTCTGGTCGAATGTCGGTGGAAACGTCGGAGGGGGAGCGGGTTTCGGCGAAGGCGACGTGATTGCCGATCCGCTCTTTGCAAGCAACGGCTATTGGGACGATAATACAACACCCGGCGAAGGCGACGACGTCTGGAGGGATGGAGATTACCACGTTCTATCCGAAATGGGTCGGTGGAGTCCGGGCGATACGCGCTGGATCGTCGATCTTCAAACCAGCCCGTGCATCGACGCCGGTGATCCCGGTTCCGACTGGACGGCGGAACTCTGGCCGCACGGCAGACGCATGAATATCGGCGCCTACGGCGGCACGGCCCAGGCCAGCATGTCTCTTTCGCCGATCGGCACGGCCGCGGATTTAAACCCGGATATCAACGACGTCAATGACTGGGTCGATTTTAGCGATATGGCGTTACTCTCAGACAAATGGTTGAGTCTCGAAGCCCCCCTGATCCAGGATATCAACAGAGATGGGGCCGTCGATCTTGCGGACTATGCCCTTCTTGCCGATGCCTGGCACCCGCAGCCGCCGGCGCCGCAGCCCCCAACGCCCAATCCGATGACCTGGCAAACGGAACCCTATGCCACCTCGACATCGACCATTACGATGATCGCAACGTCAGCCGCATCCACAGACGGCAGCTCAGTCGAATACTATTTCGAATGCACAACCGGCGGTGGACACGATAGCGACTGGCAGGACGAACGGACGTATACGGATCGCGGTCTGGCGGCCAATACCGCGTACACTTACCGAGTGAAAGCCCGCAACAAAGCCAATCTGATCGAAACGGCGTACTCCGAGCCGCGAACGGCCACCACGTTTCCGGAAGACACCACACCACCCAATCCCAATCCCGCCACGTGGGATACCGAGCCGTATGTGATACCGCCGGCGTCGATCCGAATGGTCGCCACGACAGCCACCGACGACAACGGCGTCGAGTACTATTTCGAATGTACGTCCAATCCGGCTTACAGCAGTGATTGGCAGGACAGTCCGGAATACCAGACGCCCCCTCTGCCAGCGGGTTACAACTATCGTTTCGTCACACGGTCGCGGGACAAGTCGCCCAATCGAAATACGACCCGTGATTCGATCGAAATCACTCTGGACCTGACCCCCCCCACCCCCAATCCGATGCAATGGGAATCGGCACCCAAGGAAGTCGGTCACGGCGGCGGAACGTTTGACTACTGGGCCGAGATGACGGCGGTGGAAGCCACCGATCCCAGCGGCGGGGTGGAGTACTCTTTCGAATGCACCACCGAGTCCGGCTTCAGCAGCGGCTGGCAAGCGTCGCGGACATATAAAGTGAAAGTCGGCCGGCGCGGACAGCGTCACCGCTTCAGAGTCAAGGCCCGTGATTCCTTCGGTAACGAAACCGCGCCGTCTTCTCTGCTCCCCGCCCTGTAATCCCAACAGAAGTGCCTCCTGGCTACAAACCTTCCACAACCGCCGATAAGCGGCTCGCTGGAAAAGCAGATGACGTCCAATAGATTGGAAAAAGGAAATGACGAGGTTTGACAACGTCACTGGACTATCCCGCGCCGATTGCATCCGAATTCAACCGGCGCAGCGACAATCCATACCTTTGCTTCTTGCGATGATTCTATATGTCTTCTGAATCCGGGGAAACAAACGGTTCGGTTTCTATGAATTCATCTGTTTCGCCCATCTGGATGTTGGAAATTTCGTCCGTAAGCTGTTCGATGACAGCCGGGATCTCACGGCTGAAGGTTTCCGTGCTGCGCTGCACATCGTCAATCTGTGATTGCAGCGTATTCTGGCTTTCCTTGACGGAGCTTAAGGAAGCGTCCAACGCTTGCAGCCCCGCTCGGGTTTTCTCCTGAAATTCAAGCTGCCCTTCACTGCTCGCATCCATCATGCTCACCAATTCACGGATATTGCCCTGAAGAATATCCTGCAGCTTGAGCAGATCGCTGCTGAGCGTATTCATATTGTTGGCCACCTGCTGAATGTTCTCCTGGAGGCCTCCCATCGTCGTCTGCCACTCCTGACGGTTTTGCTCGATCGCCGTCGAGGTGTCCACGAGCTGTTGACTGTTGCTCTGGACCGTCTGATACAGCCTCGCCTGCTCATCCGAGACGGCCGTGATACCGGCGTACAGCCTCGCCTGGTCATCCGCAACCGACGTTATATCCGTGGCAACCTGCTTCGCGTCGTTTTGGACCGCTTCCATTCCCGCCAGCAGATCCTCCTGATTCTGTTCGATGGCGGTCAGCTTGGTGGTTAACTGGCGGGTCGTGTTCTGCACAGCCTCTTGCAGGTTCACCTGCACCTTCTGCAGTTTCACCTGTTCTTCGCCGACGGCAATCGCACGGGCATCCAGGCGGTCGATCTCTTTTTGCACCGTTTCAATCCCGGACATGAGCTTTTGATGATTCTGCTCGATGACCCCCGCCAAAGCTTTAATGTGCTGTGCATTGGTCTTTGCCATAACCTGCAATTGGACTTGTTGCTCCTCGATCCTCGCCGTTTCTTCTCCACACCCGGCCAGAACGAGTCCAATGGCGATCATAACCACCGGTAGAGCGCTCCCGGTGACAGGTCTAAGTCGATGAAATCCGTTTCTCTTTTCCATTCTTGACTCCTTTCTTCATTAAATCACATCCTATGTTCTTTGTGAATAGACGTTTCACTCCCTGAGAATATCGGCAGAAATAACGCGATACCTTTAATTTTTATAGGACGAAATAAAAATTCCGCCGCACGGAAGCCCACTGTGTGAGGATGTTCAACACCGATTATTCCGTTCCTTCCATGAACCGACACATCGGTAAATCTGAAAAGGGCGATTCGTTGTCCGAGGGACGTGCGCTCCTCGTTCAACCACCTATTACCGGCGACCCATGCCGCCCGGATCCATCATATACATTTCATCCATGTAGTACTCGTCGCCGTAATACTCATCCATCATATCCCCCCCCATACGTTGTCGGCGGTCGCTGGAGCCAAAGGCCTTGAATTCTTCCTGAGGTTCTCTTTGCAGTTTTGCAATATGCCTTTTGACTTCCACCAGCTCCGGCGGTATGTAACTCGCGCCGACCGGCATGTGCTCGATTTGGGTTCCATCGAAGCTGTAAAGCATGTTATAATAATTCCTGGGGCGTAACGGCGCCTGGGTTGTCCAGTCATTGATGACCACGGCATCTACTACAATCGCCCCGGTTCGATAATCAATGATCTCAGGAACGTTGGGTTTATTCGTCCGGGCCATCGTCATCGGGGAAAATCGCCCGCTGGGATCATTCATCGTATTCAAACGGCGTTGGCGGCTCGATCTGTCGTCTTCCTCGGTCTCAGGCTCGAGAGGCTCCCCGATAACCTCTCCGTGTCGAACCCAGAAATCATGGCTGTACCAACGGCCCAAGGCAAGCCGGGCAACCTCGACATTGACCGCCTTGTCCGCCTCCCGCACGTTATTGGCAAAGAAATACAATTTACCCATAATCTCAACCGGCTCGGTCACCTCAGAAAAATCACTCCAGAGAATCACGTTGTTCTTGCGTTCCTGATAATCCTTGCTGACTTTATCCGTTCCGGCAATCGGATTGAAAACACCCAGTCGAATCCGATAACGGTAGGTCTTCTCCGGCTCGACCGAATCGTCGTGCGCCCAGAAGGTAAGCTCTTCCAATTTCTCCCACTCCGTTAATCGGTTCAGGACCATCTCATCATACTTACTGTACACCTCGTTAATCGGCGAGAACCTGGCGTCTCGCCCGCCGATTCCCATCATATCGCCGTACATCATGTCTTCATAGGGTAGTTCCCCCGTTCGACCTCTCGAACTTCGCCCCGATGACGTACGCCCACGGGTATCGGTCGGTGCGGTTCCCCCTCTGACGTTAGTCGATCTTCGACCGCGAGTGCGTCCTCGAGACCGTGAATCTCCCATTCCATAATCCGCCCCCATACCATAGGCGTCATCGCCCCCGACGCCTCCTCGGCTCGCGCCCCGCGCTCTCGAACCCTGGGGCCGTCTGCCGGTGGTGCGTCCTCCGACGCCTCCGGGGGTTCCAATTCCATCTCGACCTCTCTGACGCTCCTCACGTTGTTCCTCTCTCTCCTCTCGTTTTGCTTCCAGCGCCTCTTTGGCTTTCAACCGTTTATACTCTTTATGCAGTTCCGGAGGCAGCCATTCCTCGGCGGCGGTGGCAAACTGATAGGGATCGGGCTGCAATAAGCCGATTTGCACGAGCGGGTAATCATATTGAAGCAATCGCACTTTCAGGCCGCCCGCGGGCAGCCCTTTGACATCCTCCACGATCTCAAAGAGCTTTTTGTACGAATCAATGCGAGCCCGCGGCACCTCTTTCCATGGGCTCCAGGTGCCGTCGTCGCTTCGCTCTTGCCGTTGCAATTGCACCGCGGCAAAAAGCGGTTCCGCCAGGCACGGATCGGCCCAGCGCTCTTCAACATATTCCACAAAACTCTCTTTGAACCGCTGGTATAATCCCGCCACGTCGTACTTCGCCGCGACGGTGACCAAGTCGATATCGTTGGGCTCATTCCCGGCCTTATCGTACGTGTTTTGCTCGGTCACCTCATCGATCGGCATATACGCCACCGCCCGGATGTGCTCAATCGTCACCTCGTTGACTTCGCCGATACGGGGAAGATCATAGACGCCGACGGCGTCGGCGGCCACCGTCTCGCGTGGCGCCAGCGTCCGGGATCCGATCTCCAGGTCACTGATCGACGAATCCAGCTTGGCGAGAAAATCATTCACCTTCGGTTCATACGCCTCAAGCTTTTCCGGCGGCTCGTTCAGCGTCTTGGCCAAATCCCTGGCTTCTTTTAAAATCTCGTTATCAATCGCGCTCGGGCTGAATTTGCCTTCGTTGTAGGCCACCACATTGGGACTGAACAGCACGCGCGCAATCAGAAGCCAAACGCAAATAAGTCCCACGACGACCAGGATGATCTTCTCGACATGCTCTTCAAAAAAGCTGCCAATGCTGCTTAACTTAATCATATCTGATTTCCCGTTTCACACTTTGTGCCTGTAACCAAACTTAAGCTCCCTCTTCTTCCTCTCCGGCGAGGGTCTTCTTGACCGGCTCCGGCAAAAGCTCCTTATAGCCCTCGGCCTTGAAAATATATTCACAAATCAAATCCAATTCGACGGCATTGCCCGAACCATAGCGATAGTATCGATGGGTCATGTCTCTGGGATTCAAAAATCCGATTTTACTTTCCAATACCGTGATCTGATTGTGCTTGAAGGTCTGCGCCGGCTCCGCGCCCTCGTACCCTTTGAATTGATGCTCTTTCGCGCTGCACAACTCGTCCATCAGCGGTAAAACATCCGCGGCGTTGACGACAAAGGCTACATTGAAATGGATCGCGTGAAGATCCTCGTCGCAGAACCTTCCGGTGCAGGATTCCGTCAGGCCGTCCTGAGAATCAAGAACGTAATTGGGTCTATCCGCATTCTCCTTGCCGCTTTGTCCCGTTCCGCGTCTTCCTCGAAAGCCACGAAAGGTCCCGCCCCCCGATCTCGGTCTTTTCAATCCCATCGTAAACGAAAGGCTCATCAACCGCTTGACCGGCGCCGTCATGACGTTCTCGTGGCCGGAATTCATTGCCGCCATCGTGTCAAAAATGTCCTCTATCACCCAGTAGGCCAACTGGTGATACCAGCAATCTTTGATGGCGTCGTCTTTTCCTTCGTACGTGAATTTCGCCCAGTATTCATAACCGGCGACATCCGACGGATTGAGATAAACCGAAATAGATTTCGCCCTCGCCTCGCAGATCTCATCGATGATCAGACGGTTGATATTGCCTCCCGGCATCATACCGCCGCCGTAACCGCCATAGAGATTACTGATCCCCCGGCCCCCGCCTAGGCCCCCCAACGTATCCATCATCGGAGCTCGTCCTCCCAGACGCGAACGGGACGCGGATGATTTTTCCAGGGCCCGCTGCAACTCCTCGTCCGTCGGACAGTCGAGGGCCCCGAGATCCCGAATCTGCTTGTCGATCCCGTTGCGCAACCGGTCCCCGAAGACCTGGAAGATGACCGCCGAGAAACCGGCATTCGGATCGGGCTGGGGGAAGATATCGTAACTCAGGAGTTCCCGCTGTGTCGTCTGTATCGCCAGGCGCTCAATCGCGTTGGCGTCATCGGCGCGAGCCGTCTGACGCGCCAGCTCAATTTGGTACTGCTCGCCTGAAATAGGATTCGCTTTGAGCCGTTTGATGATCGAGGCGCCCTTACGAATACTCTCTTCCTGGACGCGATTTCTCAGCCGCATGCTCATCAGTGTGGTCGGGACGAAAAAGAGCACCGCGACCAAGACAATGATCACCGGCACCAGGAGGGCCTTATTGTTCCTGAAAACGTTCAGTTTTCCAATAATGTCTTTGAAACTAATATTCGGTAGATTCATTTTTAGCTCACATATCTACATCTGGTACACTGCTTCTTTTGCTGCTGCTCGAACCCGACGTCGTTGTCGTCGGCGTCGTCGGCGTTCTGACGCCCATGCGCCCCATCATGCCACCGTACTTTGAAGCCATGGGATCTTCCGGGGGTTCGGGCGCTTCGGTCCATTCGAATTTCACGTTTAACACAAACCAATGGTCATTCACGCGAAAAACGGGCTTGCCGTTGCGAATGACCTGCGCTCCCTCCTCATTGAGGACGGGCACTTTATTGATCGTCTCCCGGGTCATCGGATCGACCAGCTCCCATTCACTCTGAGCGCCGACGTAACCGGGTCGGCTTGACACTTGAACGGTCGTCGTCTTGACTTCTTTTTCCTCCCATACGCCGACGCCTTCGGGCGGCATCTTTTCAGAATCCTTCAAGTCCACTTCCTTTATCTCCAAACTGAACTGTTCTTTCTCCTCCTTCTTGTATAATTTAAAGGGACTATTGCCATCTGCAACCAGCTCGTCAAGGTGGGCCAGCCGGGTCACGAAACCCCACCTGTCCGGATTGGCGTCCACGCCATGAGGATCCAGCAATTCCTGGACTTCCGAAATCTTGTCCCCGTAGGGCGTATATCCGATGACCGTCAACACAAATCCCTGCTTCTTCTCCTCTGCCGCTGTGGCGCCGAATAATCCCCCCGGGGCATACTGTCCCATCTCCATGCCATACTCGGCCTCCATCATCATCGCGTATTCGTACTCATCCATCCCGTCTCCATATCCCTCGTCACCGCCGGGTGTTCCTCGGCTTCGTCTCCATGCATCGGCGCCCCCAAACTGCCCCTTGTCCAGGTCGTTGGTAAAATACATCGACATATTCGTAACGAAAACCTGCTCGCGTTTCTTGCGAGGAACCTGTTTGATCGTCTCCACGCGTCCTTCGGCAAAGGCCTTATGGAGAACGGCGTTTTTAGGATCGTTCTTCTCGCTGGGCAACGCGGAGGTGATGGTCTCATGCAAACGGGGAACCACTTGACGATACTCGAACGGTTTAAATTCTTTCTCGATCGCCGTATCAATTTGAGCGCCGCTTTGTTTAACCTCGGTATATTTATCCTGGGCGTCCTGAACCAGCTTCAGTCTCGATGCGATATTGCTGCGGACTTGAGCATTCTTGTTATAGTTCATGCTGTCCCAGCCCGTCCGCCCAAAACACAGAAGCGAAACCGCCAGCAGCATGCATGCGGCGGCAATAAAATACCGCCCCTTGCTCGCCCAGGCCATCGACCGGGCAATATTCCGAGGCAGCAGGTTACTCTCGATCCGGGCCAATCCCAGACCCTGCAATCCCAAACCATAAACGATACCGAAATCGGTTACATTCTCGTGGAATTTCGCCGGCGACACACCCGGCCCCATCGCCAGTCTTTTGAACGTATCCGGCCTCTCCACCGGAATCTGGAGCGTCTGCTGAAGATATTTGAGCAAACCCCGAAGCTTCGTCCCGCCCCCCAAAGCGACGATCTTCACGATCTTGGTGTTCGGATTGGAACTGTTGTAGAAGCCCAGCGATCGCTGCACCTCGGACGCCAGATCGGTGAAAACGGGACGCATCGCCTGGAATATCTGACGGGCGTATTTGCTCACCGGCGCCGTGCGCTTGAGTTTTTCCGCCTTTTCAAAGTTCAGCCTGAACGCTTCTGCGATGGCCTTCGTGAAGGCGTTGCCGCCGATCAGAATACATCGTTGCCATACGGCGGACCGGGTGCAGACGACCAGGTCGGTATTTTCGGCCCCGACGTTGAGGACCACCGTGGCCTGCGTATCGGAAGTCACCAGGTCCGGACGATCGTGGATCAAATAATTATACAACGCCATCGGAGCCATTTGGACGAAACCCGGCTGGACATCCTCCCGGTTAAAATGCTCCAACACCGCGTTGACCACTTCGTTCTTGATGGCAAAGATGCCCACCTTAATCTCTGAGCTGTCCGGCTCCGACATGAGCTGCCAGTCCCACTGTACATCGTTGATGCCGAAGGGAATCTGCTGCACCGCCTCGAACTTGACCATTTCAGGAATCCGCTTGGCCTCCACGGGCGGCAAATTCACAAAACGGGCAAAACTGTTCTGGCTCGGGACGGCCACAATAATTTCGTCCAGACTCAAATCATACTTGTTGACAAATTTTCGCAGCGACAACGCAATCAGCTCTTCTCTCTCGGCGTCCGTCACGTCGCCTCCCGTGAGAATCTTGCCGTGACGGATGTTGTCAAAGCCGACCACCTCGAGCACACCCCGTTCCGTACTCAAGGACAACGCCTTCAGAGAATTGTTGCCTATGTCAATCGCCCAAACGATACCGGTTTCCGCCGCCATAATATGCCTCTCGCGAAGTTTTCAATTAACCTTGTCAATCCATTCAAACACACATACATTATATCACATCATGAGAACATTTGCTATACGTACTCTTGGCTGTAAGGTGAATCAATATGAAAGCCGGCAAATTCGAGAACTCCTCGAACAGCTCGGGCTTCATCGGGTCACATCCCCCTCGAAACCTGACCTGGTTGTTGTGCATACTTGTTGTGTCACCCACACAGCCTCATCAAAGAGCCGGCAATACATCCGACAAGCCCGAAAGCAGTCTCCAGATGCCCTCATTGTCGTGTCCGGATGCCTGCCCGTCATAAATATCGGGGAATTGATAATCCCAACGAAAAACGTTCACATCATCAGGGATCGAACCTCTCTGGCAACCAAGTTAAGACATCTGGTCGGCGATAATACTGCCGAACCGGTCTCCCGAAGCAATCAATCCTGCCCGAACAATTCTATTAAAGCAAAAAACGGCTTCAAAATCAAGTATAAAAACACGTTATGTGATAATGACTTGGAATTACCGCCTCTAACATCCTTTAAAGACCAAACCAGAGCCTTTCTCAAAGTACAAGATGGCTGCGACGGATACTGCAGCTATTGTATTGTACCCAAAACACGACCATTTGTTCGGAGTAAACCTGTCGAACAGGTCCTCTCGGAAGCCCAGGCCCTTGTGGATTCCGGGCATAAGGAAATCGTGATAACGGGTGTATTTTTAGGAGCTTACGGCCAAAACACTGTCAGAAGAAAGACCTGGTCCCAACAGCAAAACGACCACCTGGCCGATTTGCTCGACAAGATGGCCCAAATACCCCATCTGGCAAGAATCCGGTTAAGCTCGCTGGAGCCGTCTGATGTGACTTCCCGACTGCTCGATACGATCTGCGCCAACCGTAACATCCTTCCGCATCTGCATTTGTCGCTGCAATCCGGCTCGGATGCGATTCTGAAAAAGATGTGCCGGCAATATGGGATCGACGAATTCAGACAAAAAATTCGTTCCATTCAAACGCAACTCGACCGGCCCGCCATAACGACCGATATTATCGTGGGTTATCCCGGCGAAACGGATGCCGACTTTCAACAAACCGTGAATTTAGCTAACGAGGTCGGTTTTGCGAAGATACACGTTTTTACTTTCTCTCCACGCCCTGAAACCGTCGCGGCTAAAAGTCACAATAAGCTTGATAGAAAAACCATCAGGAAGCGATCGGAAATACTCCACAGGGTGGGAATCGATCTGGGAAGGCAATACCGCCAACAATTTATTGGCGAAACCGCTGAGATTCTGATCGAAAATAACGCCGGCCCAGTCTATGGGCGGACCGAGAGATATTTTAAAGTCTATTTGGAAAAAAAAACCAAGATACCGAAAAAAAACGACCTTGTGACGGTAAAGCTCATTGAAAATCGTGAAAATGAAATGGTTGGTACTCTCCTGACATGAGAATCTTAATCGGGCCTGAATCGCGGACATTTGACCCGCGCTGCGAGGACGCTGGCGCCCTCGACACGAAGAACAACCAATGATCCGACTGACCAGAGGTTTTTCTTGACGAATGGGGGATTAATCTGGTATAAAGTATTTTCAGCATTTGCGGCTTTTTGTCTTTGTGTACGTGTTTACGAAGGTAGTTCCGTAACAATTCATTCTCTTTGAAGGAGGACGATCATGGGCAGACGATTCATTTCCTTAATTTCATTTATCGTGATGCTGGCCGGTGTCACTGGCGTGACGATTGGTGGAAGTTTATGGGGATACTACCCCATCAATGAAAATGACTTCGACGACTATTCTGGCAACAACCACCACGGCACACCGATCGACGGCGTTGTGACAGTCCCTGATACCCAAAGGGGCTGGGTGGCTTCCTTTAACGCCGAGCCCGGCAAACCGAGCCGTGTCCTGTGCGGAACGGATGATCCCTCGGCCGGTGGTATTCTATCCGTTTCGGCCTGGATCAAATGGGAAGGGCTCAATGGTTTCTGGCAGGGAATGGCCGGCAAAAGCTTACAATATGGACAAAGACGATGGATCTTCCAACTCCGTGAAGCCGATGGGCTGATCCAATGGGGAGGTTCAGACGCGGATGGTCTGGATATATGGAGCGAGGTGGCTCCGGCCATCGGCGAGTGGCAGCACGTGGCCGGGACGAACGATGGAAGCTATGCAAAGGTCTTTATTGACGGAGAGAGGGTGGGTGAAGGACCCAGTGGATTCAGCCCCGATTCGGCCCTCGAAGCAAACGTGACACTCGGTTTCGGGGAAGACCGCGACGACTATGATGAGTCGTTCAACGGCGCGATGGATGAAATCTATATTTACAGCCGGGCGCTGTCGGACAATCAAGTGCTGGATTTATCCTTCGGGATTCCTCCCTCCTTCAACAAGGCCGACAATCCGGATCCGGCTAATGGCGCTGTCCATCATGACACATGGGCGAACCTTTCGTGGACACCGGGGGAAACCGCCGTCTCACACGACGTTTATTTCGGCGACAATTTTGACGAGGTGAAGAACGGCACCGGCGATACGTTCCGGGGCAATCAGAATTTATCCTATCTTGTCGTTGGCTTTCCCGGATTTCCCTATCCGGAGGGTCTGATTTCAGGGACCACCTATTACTGGCGAATCGATGAAGTCGAGGCCGATGGTGTCACGAAACACGAAGGGAATGTCTGGAGCTTTTCGATTCCCGGTAAGACGGCATGCAATCCCGATCCGGCGGACGGCGCCGAATTTGTGGGTCCGGACATAACGCTGCAATGGACCAACGGCTTTGGGGCCATGATGCACCACGTGTATCTCGGTGACAATTTCGCCGACGTTCAAGCCGGCACGCCCGACACGTACAAGGGGCTCTCCGGCACTACCACCTTTGCCGCGGGCACGCTCGAATTGGAAACAGTCTATTACTGGCGAGTGGACGAATTTGATGGGGTCGAAACATCCCAGGGCGATATCTGGAGCTTCACGACGCCGGGCGCCGTGGGCCACCCCCAGCCGGCGGATGGAGCAACGGATGTGCCGATGAATACGGTCTTAAGTTTTACACCGGCAGATTCTGCCGCTTCACACCAGCTTTATTTCGGCACGGATGAAGAAACCGTACGCTACGCCGATATCGGCGCGCCGGAGGACAAAGGATCCAAAACGCTGGGCGCGGAAAGTTATGATCCCGGTTTGCTTGAGTCGGAGACAGCCTACTATTGGCGCGTGGATGAAATAAATAGCCAGGGGAATGTATCAAAAGGTCCCCTCTGGACCTTCACAACGGGTGCTTTCCTTCTCGTGGACGATTTTGAGAGCTACACCGATGACGACGCGGCCGGCCAGGCGATCTGGCAGCATTGGATCGACGGTTTCGGCCTCGCGGATAACGGCGCGCAGGTCGGCTATTTACTGCCCCCCTATGCCGAACAGAGTATTGTGCATAGCGGCTCACAATCCATGCCCCTTGCTTACGACAACACAGCCGGTGTCACGAATTCGCAAGCAACGCTGACGCTCACCCATACGCGCGATTGGAGCGCGGGAGATGTTGCAGACTTGTCGCTTTGGTTGCGGGGGAATGTCATCAATGCCGCCGATCCATTGTATGTATCAATCTCCAACAGTGCCGGAGCGCCCGGCGTGGTAGCCCATGAAAATCCAAGTGCCGCAACGGTCAACATCTGGCAGCCATGGGTCATCCCATTGCAGGCCTTCGCCGATCAGGGTATCAACCTGACCAACGTGGACAAAATCGCGATTGGACTGGGTTCCAAAGCCGGTATGGCCGCACCCGGTGGAACGGGTACGATCTTCCTTGATGATATCGCCCTGTATAAATAAAAAAGATGTCGGCGATGTGCAGATACTCCTCCTGATGGAGCAATCGCGAGACCTGTCTGAATTCGGGGCCTATACGATATAATTCGGTATAGGCCCTGTTATCTAAGCAAGCAAAAGAGCCGATATGATTCTGGCCGAGAATAATAACGGGTAAACCAATCGGTATCCGTTTGAATGATCGCATCCGAAGATTTTCCTTGACGTTAAGGTATCGGAATTGTTAAGTTGAATATGTCTATTCTGTAGATTATGGGTCGTTGAAAACTGAGGGTGAATCGTGACAAACGTACAGAATGCCATCAGTCGTTTTCATCTCAATTTTTATCTGTGAAGGAGGACTATTATGTGTAAGAAGAAACTTTGTTTGGTAGCGATAGTTGTACTGGCACTTGCCGGCGGTACCACTCTTGGAGATGTCGTCACGGGCCTGGAGGGCTACTGGCCTCTTGACAACGACGCCCAGGACTTCTCCGGAAACGATCGTCATGGAACCATTATCGGCGATCCGCAATTCGTCGTCGATAGCGTGTTCGGTGGCGCCCTGGAGTTTGATGGCGACGACTTTGTCAGCATGGACGGATACAAGGGCATCACGGAATCCCCATGGACGCTCATGGCCTGGATCAAAACGACCGCCGCCGGAGACCTGGATATTGTGAGCTGGGGCACCGAAGGCGGCGGCCTGAAAGTCGAATTTCGCCTCCACGACGGCCGGTTGCGTATCGAGCATGGAAACGGAAATAACCGCGGCGATGCTGAAATCCACGACGGCGAGTGGCACCACGGGACAGCGGTGCTTCCGGAAGCCGGCGTGATGAAAGACGTCTATTTCTATCTGGATGGCGAGCCGCTCGATGTCTTTCAGATTACAAACGGAGATAATCCGTTCCTTGTTACTGAGGGTCTCGATTTCAATATCGCTCGAAGCGGCCCGAGAGGAGATCGACATTTCATCGGATTGCTCGACGAAGTGCGCATCTACAGCCGCGTCCTGAGCCAGGATGATGTTAAAGAAGCGATGGAGAGCTCGGCCGCCGGTATGAATCCGATCGCCTCCGGGCCAGTTCCGATGGACGGCGCCTTACACGAAGACACCTGGGTGAATCTCGGGTGGAAGCCCGGCGCCTTCGCCGTTTCGCATGATGTTTATATCGGCGATATTTTCGACGATGTGAACGAGGCTACACGAGATTCAGATCTGTTCCGAGGCAACCAACTAACGAACTTTTATATCGCCGGTTTTCCGGGATTTGCTTATCCGGAAGGTCTCGTCCCAGGCACGACCTACTATTGGCGAATCGATGAAGTCAACGACGCGGATCCGAACAGTCCGTGGAAGGGCGACGTCTGGCGCTTTACCGTTCCACCCAGAATCGCCTACGATCCTTATCCCGCCGACGGCGCCGAGTTCGTGGATACAAGTGTGACGCTGAGCTGGAAGGCCGGGATGAACACGAAATTGCACCATGTGTATTTTGGCGACAATTTCGACGAGGTGAACAACGCCGCAGGCGCCCTGGCTTACACGGATACAACGTACGATCCGGGTCCGCTTGAAATGGAGAAGACGTACTACTGGCGGGTCGATGAGTTTGATGGTGCGGCGATGCAGAAAGGCGACGTTTGGAGCTTTACAACACTGCCTGATATTCCGGTAACCGATCCGAATCTTCAGGTGTGGTTCAAACTGGATGAGACGTCAGGCGCCACCGCCGTGGACTGGTCGGGTCACGGCAATCACGGGATTCTCAAGGGTACAGCCCAATGGGTCGGCCCGGGATTCATCGGTGAGGCCGCCTTGACCTTTAAACAAAACGGATATGCGGCCATTCAAAACTTCCATTACAATGGTGACGATTATGCGGAGCTAACGGTGAGTGTTTGGATACGGACAGTGAATCCGGGCGAGCATATCATCGCCGGATTTGGCCGCGCCGATTACTGGCGGGTTGGGATAGACAGCTATAGTGCGGGGTTTGGCCTGATCGATTGGGACGTCATGACCAATACCGGACAGGTGGAGCACGCTAGCGCAACCCGCGTGGACAATGGGCAATGGCGCCATGTCTGCTGCGTGTTTGATCGAGGCCGAATGACCATCTATATCGACGGCGTGGATGACTCAACAGTTTTTGAAGGGGCGACGTTTGGAAGCGGGCAGAGACGATATGGTTTCCTGGGTGCCGATTCTCTGGCCGACACCTTTGATGGGACGAGGGACTTTATTAACCCGTTTTTGGGAGACATTGACGACTTCCGCATCTACGACAAGGCGCTGACCCCGGACGAGATCGTGCAGGCGATGCGAGGCGATCCCTTGGTGGCCTGGAATCCGAGCCCGGCGAATGGTTCGATGCCCGATATCGATGCGGCGTTGCCTCTGAACTGGTCGCCCGGCGATAACGCCTCGCAGCACGACGTGTACTTCGGTACGGATAGAGATGTTGTGGATGACGCCGCTGCCTCCGATGCGACCGGCGTCTATCGAGGCCGTCAGAACGCCACGACCTATACATCGCCTGAAGGCGTCGAATGGGGTGGCGGACCCTATTACTGGCGGATCGATGAAGTCAATACCGACGGTACGATCACGAAAGGCGTCATATGGAGCTTTACCGTTGCAGACTTCATTCTCGTGGAAGATTATGAGAGCTACACCGATGACGATGCGAACAATGAAGCCATTTGGCAGCACTGGATCGACGGCTTCGGCGTTCCCGGTAACGGCGCTCAAGTGGGATACTTGATGCCCCCATACGCCGAGCGGACGATTGTCCACAGCGGCACCCAGTCTATGCCATTGCGGTATGACAATACACTCAGCGTAACAAATTCCGAGGCATCCCTGACATTGACCACGCCGCGAGACTGGACGCGCCATGGTCTGACGGACTTGTCGTTATGGTTTCAGGGCGATCCCGCTAATGCGGCTGAACGGCTGTACGTGGCCGTGTCCAACGCCAGCGGTTCCCCTTCAGTCGTCGCCAATGACGATCCGGCGGCGGCTACAATCGCCGTCTGGACCGAGTGGCGCATCCCGCTGCCGGCATTTGCCGATCAGGGAATCAACCTCGGAAACGTAGATCAAATCGCGATTGGCTTAGGGAGTAAAGGCGGCACTTCTGCCGGCGGTTCAGGCATGATGTACTTCGATGATATCCGCTTGTATGCTCCGCAGCCATAAGCTGCGATTCAGATAAAAATGAAGATGATAATCATTCAGGGCCTGTACCGATATTCGCTACAGGCCCTGTCGTTTTAGGCTCTCCAGGGGCGTTGCCGGCGCATTGTGCCCGTCAAGGCGTTCTTGGCGTGGATGACGTCCTCGCGCACCTGAAAGTCGAACATGCCGGCGCAGATGAAGTCGGCGCCGTTTTCGTAGGCGTATCTGAAGGCGTCCTTCGGGGGGATCGCTCCGGCGGCCATCACCTTATAAGCGATCCAGGGCTTGTTCACCTTCTTCATGAATTCGATGGTCTTCTCCGGCGTTTTCGACCAGATATTATCATGCTCAGGCTGCCGGTCGGCGGACCAGTATTTATGGCTGTGGAGCGTCTTCATATAAAAATCAACATCTAAGCCCGCTTCTTCGCACGCGATCGGGACACCCATAATATGCCCCCCGACACCGGCAATCGCTCCGTTTTGCTTAATGAATTCGACCGCCTTGGCGAGAAGATCAACACGGTTGTTGGCCACACAGCTTTCTGCGACGCCGCCATGTACGAAAGCTCCGATGGCCCCGTTATCAATGGCGGCTTTGGCATCGCTGAGCGGGTCTTTCGAGGGCATCTTGACCTGGGCGATCCATTGCAGCTTGCCGCCCCGGTCGTTCCAGTATTTGGTCATAATTCTTATACAGTGCTCGTCGAGCCGCAGGATGGCCGTATTGATCCCGCATTCCTCACATATCTCGAACGTCTCCATCACCTTGTCATCGGTGAAGTATTTTCTCAGCAGGGCCGAGACATAGATCAAGTCCCGGCTGTGGGCGAAGCCGCTGATCAGATTACCGCCGGGAAACATCCGGCTGATGGTGACGTTGCCGATTTTGCCCGTAGGCAGATCTTTAATGGAGCCTCCCGGCAGCCCGGCGGCGGGCTTTTTCGTTGTCTGAGCCAGGAGATGCTTCTCTTCAAAGCTCAGCGCTAATGCAGCGGCGGGAGCGGCAATGGATTGTTTCAGAAAACCGCGACGATTCAAACGATCCGACATGATTCACCTCATTACTCATTTACGATTTAAGAATTATGATTTATGATTGCGGCGCCGTTAGGTGTCCCCCAGGAACTTCACCAATTTTCGTACATCCGTAAATCATAAATAACAAATTATAAATCATAAATCTGTTCTTGTCCAGCCCGCCATACTGAAATCTCAACCTTCGGTCTCTTCGATACGCTTTTTCGCGTTAATGGTACGGGTCATCAGGCCGTAGGTGTTCCCCCTGAGATAGTGAAGTGTGTGAAACTTCTCCGGTATCCACTGGCCGTCGAACACGTCCGCCTCTGCGACGGCTCGAACGACTTCGCAGATGAGTAAATCATGCGTCTCCATCCCGAATATCTCGACCACGTGACATTCCAGATGGCCGGCACATTCTTCGATCAAAGGAGGCTCGACTTTTTTAGCGGGAACGGGCGTCAGGCCGCTTACTTTGAACTTGTCGATGCCCCTGCCCGTGACGCACCCAACAAAGTGCGTTTCTTCGAGTAGTTCCTCGCCCGGAACGTTGATGACCAGCTCATGATTTTGTTTGATCAGCTCGTAGGAATACCGGACATGACTGATGACCAATAAGACAAGGCACGGATTGGCATTATTGACCGGCGTTTGCCAGCTAAACGTCATCACGTTCGGATGGTCCATATCGCCGGATGTCACCATCACCACACAGCCCGGCTCAACCAGCCATTTCGCCTTGTTCAGCTCTACCTCTTTTTTCATTTATGTCTCTTTAGCCAATCGCTGAATAAGCACTTCGCGGACGGATAATTCGGCGGATTTGGAAGTCGACGGCTTTCCGATGTACAATCCGATTCGCCCTTTCTCCGGTCCGGCGGCGCGAACGGATCCAATCTCCTCTCCATTGAGCCAGACCTGGACTTTGTCCCCCTCGACTCTCACCGAGAGCGTGTTCCAGCTTTCGCGGTCCACCAGATCATCGCGCAGGTTCACGAGAGCCATTCCTTTGCCCGGCATCCAGACACTGCCGGTATATGCTTTCGGGGTATTTGCTTTAACCGGCTCGAAGATTTCAATTCGCGGACCAGATTTAGTACCATCACTTCGCAGCCAAATACCGGCATGGATGGGCCACGTGGCGCGAAACGTCACGGCCAACAGATAATCCTCGTATAGGGCCTCGGTCCAAAGTGTGTCGCCCTTTTGTTCTTCAGCGCCGGTGCCGACGATTCGACCCGACTTTACGCTCCAGCACGAATTGTCCGAGACTTGCCAGCCCGAAAGATCGCTCCCGTTGAAAGCGGCAATCCACTCAACCTCATTCTCAGACTTTGTATCGAGCGGCTTGCTGATATTATGCGTTCCGTGACAATCCGTGCAAACCGAATCCTGATTCACCGCCCGGCCGTTCGGGCGGATGCGCCCCGTCCATGTCTTGAAAAAGGCTTCGACGGCTTCCTGGTCCTTGTGGTCCTGCCGACCGTACACGTCGCGCCCCTCGCCGGGCTTGTGACACGTCGGATCCGAGCACATTTTAGGCACTTCCCTCCGGCCGAATAGAAGATCGGGCTCGGTCATCAACATCTCATCGTGCATATGCTCGGTTGACGCCCCGTGACAGACGTCACAGGTGACATCCATCTCAAGGTGGACCGTTGATATCTCCTCGGTCTTCATGTCGGGATGGCAAACGTAGCATTTGCTGTTTCCACTGGGCGCCTCCGCCTCGGATTCCTCCGCGGAACCAACCGCCAGGATGCCGAAAAAAATTGCCAACGCACTCAAAGCCCCCATAAGACACAAACGGTTTCGTGTATTCGAGCGCACTATTATCTCCTCTTGATGATTGACTAATGAAAAGGATTGCACGTAGCAGACGGCTGCCCAAATACAAATAGTCAATAGTCATTTGTCAATAGTCAATGCCGTTCTTAGACCACTTCCCAGTCGCGCAGCCACTCGTATTCCGCCGGCAGATGGGCCCACTGGCGATCCGTGATTTTTTCCAGCCACTGCCGGTCCGCCGCCGCCATGCCGAGCGGACGGGTGTACGATGCGCGTGCGGCGTTCTCCACCTCGTAAACCGTTGACATACCGGGCACGGATGCCGTGATTGCGGGATTGGCAAGAATGCACTGAAGCGTCAGCCGGGCAAGATCGTTCTCCGTCTTACTGCCCACACCCATCACGGGGAACTTCACTTTACCGTAGCTCTTGAACAAGCTGCCGCCGAAGAAGGGCTTGATGGTGACAATCCCGACGTCCCGTTCCATAACGGTTTTGAAGATGCTCTGCGTCTGGTCGGATCCATGGCCCGGATTGACCTCGGAGACATTCTCCTTCGTTGGAATCTCGTCCTTCCGGCGGGTTTTCGCACTGCAGGGGAAGATAACCATCTCGAATTCGGGATACTTATTGAGCACGTGCTCGAACCAGGGGCGGCAATGACATGACATGCCGAGATGCCGCACCTTGCCGGCTTTGCGTAACTTCTGGAAGGTCTCGATCAAAGACTCGACTTCGGCGTCCGTATTGAGCTGGTTCGTTCCAAGCTGTCCCGCCATCTTAGCCTGAGGGCGCCAGATATCGAGATAGTCGGTCTTCAAGAGACGCAGACAGGTATCGACGTTAAAGGTTTGGTCCTTGACATTGCAGCGACTGGAACCGCGCGGGCCGAGGTTATGGATATCGGCGCCGACGTACATCTTCTCGCGACGCCCCTTAAGGGCCGCCCCGTAACACAGACATTCCGCCGCCGTCGTGATATCCAGGTAGTTAATGCCGGAATCGATGGAGGCGCTGACGATATCCGTTCGGTTCTTGGCCACATCCGTAGGCACTTCCTCGTTGGCGAAGCTATCCCAGTACCGACCGGCGTTACGGTTCTTCCAATGCCCCCCCAGGCTGATTTCGGAGACCATCAGATTTGATTTGCCCAACCGACGGTATGTCATCTTCGGGTGAAAATTCAGAATCTTCGATGTGTGTACGGGTTCCACTGCGGCTCGGCCCTGACCGGACAGGCTCCCGGCGATGGTGCCCGCTGCCACCAGGGACGTATTCCGCATGAAATCTCTTCGTGAAAATCTGTCGTTCTTCATCGGCTTTCTCCTTTTCAATTCGAACCTGCTCAGGAAATTCAAAGATCAAAAATCAAAGATCAAAATAGCGGTCCTCGGGACTCCTCACGAAGAATCATCGCTTGCGATGATGACTTCCTTAATTTTGCATTTTACATTTTGATTTTTGCATTTGTTTGTATAATGGCACAACCGCGCGAAAATGTCAACTCTTTTCTCATCGCCTTATTCCGGAACGGGACCGTATCTCCTGAGTGCATCTTGCCGAATATAGCCCATGATCGGAGCATAATGGATCACAGGTTCGACGCGGTTTCCTCGCGGATTCCGGCCGGCATACGCCGCATCAAGGATAGCACGTGCTTCCCATATATTCGGCGCAATTTCATATTTGACCGAGAATCCGTATGCAGAAAGAAACGCAAGGTCCGGAACCGGATAAGGTTCCGGCTCGGCTCCCTCGCACGGAGAAACATTCGGAATCAGCGCCGGCGTCACAAAACCGTCATCGAGTCCGAGGTCGAAGTTTCGTTTTTTCATGGTGATCCAGTAGTAATCCCCTGTAAACCAGGGGCCTCTGACGCTCTCGGAAGCGCGTCGTGACACGTCTCGCGGTTGCACCCCCAATCGGCGCAGTTCGCGTTCAAACGCCCGCGTCACCGCTTCATTGTACGTATGTTGAGTGTCTGCAAGAGCGAGCAGAGTAATGTGTGTGCCGAAAAGATTTGAAAACGTCTCTTCCCACGTGAAAGCCGAAGGGTGCTCCGGCTCCAAGCCCTTGCTCTTGAAACCGAACCAGGTCACGATTTCGTGCCAGGTGATCCCCGTATAAGCAAGATATTGGCCGAGACCCACAGCGACCTCGTAGGCCATTCGTTCTCGGTCCTCTTGTGACATCTGTTCCCAGTTTTTCGGATAGGTCAGCGAGACATAATATCGCGAAGGCTCATACAATCTATACGAAAATGCGTCTTCGCCTTTCATGATTTTCTCGAAGGTCTTCGCGGTCAGATAAATCGTCCAATCTGCCGCTTTGCGCGCATGCGCGATATCAATCGCGCCGGCCTTACAAGTATAAACGATGCCGCTGTCCTCCGAGAGGTTGGGCCGGTACCCATGCTTTCCCAGATCGTCCAGACCTGAAAAAACCGTCAACAATGTCGTCGTGGGCAAATAACCCACGCGAATGCGCGGGCTGGCCTGGAGTCCCTCACGGACCAGCCGGGCCGCCGGCTTTGTGTCGGGAGCCTTCGTTCGGGCTTGATAGAAACCCGCTCCGGCCCAGGCCAGCGTCTCCTGGCACCCACTGACTCCAAACAAGAATAACGACACGATGGTAATAACGAACCAACGCAGAACTAATCCATATGCTTGAACTCTGGCCACATGTCCTCCAACGGCTTCTTCGGCTCTTTACAAACATAGATGCCCAAATATCTTTCATAGCGAAGAGCTAACAAACACACGTGTGTGTACAGGAGTTGAACACTCTTGAAGTGATCTTTCAACGTATGCTCATCAATCCCGATCGCAATGACGACCTGCCCCGAATAGCCTTTCGGCCCCCAGAGATAATATTGAAGATGTCCGCAGATCGGCTTGGGAAGATGATGCGCCTGCCCGAAAAGCCAGACGGCCCCGGCCTGTCCGTAATTTCCTGTGAGCACGCACGCCTTCGCTTGTTCCTCTTTGCTCAACGTGTGGTACACTCGACCAATATTCTTTGCCATCACTTCCCACCCGAACCGGTCGGCAAAATGCTGGTGAAGACGCCCCAGCCGGTGCCGTTCGCCTTTGACGCCCATGTAAACCCCCCGGCCCGAATACTTCATGAGGATTTCAACCGGCAGAACCGGCCGGACAAACGGAACACTCGCGAGCCCCAGCAACAGGATCAGGACGGCCGGGACTTTCCTGAGCCATCGAAACCGTCGCCGCTCAGCCAAGCGCTCGATGGAAACCGCACCGCCTGCAAACAAAACCGTATAAAACGGCGCGGGCAGATAAAATTTGACCTGGAGGTAAATGCAAAGGATGAGAATGACGAGGTACGCATATCCGAAGACCCTGAACGTCTTTCC
>Ga0272442_10002276_pt1 | contig 28158 bp, 22 predicted proteins | sample SSMForm2O_FD_200262 | JGI IMG/M metagenome (GOLD analysis project Ga0272442, IMG submission 200262) | Marine sediment archaeal communities from Little Sippewissett salt marsh, Falmouth, MA, United States - SSM-Form-2O | ecosystem: Environmental > Aquatic > Marine > Wetlands > Sediment ...
GCAGGTCAGCTGCTTCGTAGCCGCCAAGGGTTTCCGTTCTTCGAACCATAGGGCAGAATCGGCGATCGCCAGGCAAATTATCATATATCCGCTGACGCCTGATCCGGCGTGACGGGGTGACTGTGTAATATTCATCCGGATCGAGCAGATCAATGTAGTTCCCCTGCTTCATATCATCCAGAGGAAGAGTTTCTCCTGTCAGGAACTCATAAAGGTACCACAACCGCCTGGCATACTTGCCGGTCGGTTTGGAGTGTATATATTCGAGGAAATCTGTCTCTTTTACTTCACGAAACAGAATGGCTAATATAGAGAGATTCGTACCATCGTGTTTGAGGGCGAATTCAAGGTGATCTCCCAGGGAGTCCCCGGGCCAGTATTTGAGGGGGTAGACCTCTTCGATTACGCTCCCACTCGAGTCGATCCGATGGATTCCACTTGAAGTCACAATAGACCTGTGACAGTTTGGGATGACATCGAGTTCATACCGCTCGATGAGTGCTGCATACCCTGCAAGTCTGTATTTCGAATAATCCCGATCGTTTTCAGCCATAAGTTTCTCCGGAAAAAAGGGTATAATGCAGGAATTATTGTTATATTTCAGCATAGGTCAAGAAAAATAATTACATATTGTCCGTCACTTATCATTTCAAAAAGGACGATATCGAATTGATCGACGACTATTCAGGCGGGAATTCGACCCCGAATCGCACCCGTTCCTACATGCCCCCCAGGATCTACGAATACGAGTGGAAAACCGTGTTAAAGAGCGACACCCCCCAACCTTCAATTGAAAAAGATGCAAAGAAAAAAAAGAATAATAAGAGACCGGATTTCAACGTGTAATCAAGGATTTGATATTCCCTCTCAGTTTCACCGCTTACCACTCTCCCCCTGCTGGTACATCCATGCGGGAGCTTCCGCCTTCATCCTTCCTACTGGTGAACCCATGCTGGGAGGGAGCGCCAGGCGGGGGCGAGATCTTTGTTGGCCGTTTGATATTCCGGCTCGAAACGGGACACGAACTTCCAGAATCGCTTCGAATGGTTCAAATGCCGGGTATGGCACAGCTCGTGGATCATGATATGACGCACCAGCCGGCGCTTTATGAAAAGGAGTTTATAATTCAGATTCAGATTCTTCTTGGGGGTGCAGCTGCCCCATATGGTTTTCTGTCCCCGGATCACGACCTGGCCGAAGGGGAGATCGATTTCCCTGCTGATGGCCCGCAGTTTGGGGACCAGGTGTTTCCTCGCCTTTATGGCCAGCCATCGCCTCAGGCAGTCCCGGCAGGCGGCTTTATTGGTCACAGCCCCCGAAAGGGTCAGGCGACCCCCGGCTCCCTCGTGGTATCTTACAGACGTTGAGGAGGATCTCCGATACACAACGGTCCATAGCTCCCCGATGGCGGCCAGGTTGATGATGTGGGGAAGGGTATCCGGCTTGCCGGCGCGGATTTCCCGTTTCTGCTCCTTTACCTTTTTGAAATGACGGTGAATCCAGGGGAGTTCCTTGATCAAAAGCCCGGGCAGCCGGTTCTGGTTGAATCCCCGGGGTACGGTCACCTCGAGGCCCTTTTCGGGGGAGATCCGGAACCAGACGTTTCTGGCCCTGCGGCTCACCCGCACCGTGAATTTCGGCAGTTTGTCTTTCTTCTTCAACATATCGGTTTATTCCCTAATCGTAAACCGCACCCATGGCAACTGGAATTTAAAAAAAATCAAAGGATTATTTGACAATTATCCATTCCCTGGATATACATAGTTCAAATGATATTCTACAGGGGGATGGACATGTCAAAACTCTTGATCCTTTTTTATACCCGTACGGGCAATACGGAGAAGCTGGCAGGGGAGCTGGCCGAAGGTGCCCGGGAGGCCGGGATCGAGGTCGAACTCAAAAAGGTCCAGGAGGCAACCCCGGAGGATATCCTCTCCTGCCAGGGCGTGGCCATGGGCTCCCCGGTGTATTACGGAACCATGAGCGCCGAATGCAAAAAATTCCTGGATGACAGCGTTCGCCTCCATGGACAGCTCAAGGGCAAGGTGGGGGGCGCCTTTTCCACGAGTGGAAACCTCGGGGGCGGGAACGAAACCACGGTGATGGATATCCTCAAGGCCTGGCTGATCCATGGCATGATCGTGCCCGGCGATTACCAGGGGGATCACTACGGAACCGTGGCCGTCGGGGAACCGGATAAACGGGCCTCCAATAACGCCAGGAGGCAGGGGAAGATCCTGGCGGGGCTCATTCAGAAACTTACAGGGGAATAGTTCACATGATTTCACACGCAGCTATTCGCAGCGGGGCAGTGGGGCCTCTGGCCGTGAATTGCTATATCCTGTTCGATCAGGATACCAGGGATGCCGCCATTATCGATCCCGGGGGGGAACCCCGACAGATCATGGAATGGGTCAAAAAAATCGACGCCAGGGTGCTTTACATCCTGAACACCCACGGCCACTGCGATCACACGGGGGCCAACCTGGCTTTGAAGGAGCAATGGGATGTCCCGATCGGCATTCATGAGTTCGATGCCCACCTTCTGGAAGATCCCGATCTGAGCGGCGCGAATGTGCTGAATCTCCCCTTTACCCTCCACAAGCCCGATTTCACGTTTGTGGACGGGGAGTTCGTGGATGTTGGGGGCGTCCGGCTCTGGGCCATTCACACCCCGGGCCATTCCCCGGGATCCTGCAGCTTCTTTCTCTGGAGCGACGGATATGGAAGGCCGGTCCTGTTTTCCGGGGATACCCTGTTTGCCGGGGGAGTGGGGAGAACGGATCTGCCCACGGGCAATCAGTCCGATCTCTTTATCAGCCTGGATAAACTGGTGAAGTGCATACCGGAGGAAACCATGGTCTTTCCCGGGCATGGTCCAGTTACAAGCTTTGCAAACGAACGTCAAACCAATCCCTTCATCCTCAATCTGCAACCCTCCTGATTTCAGTGCCTTAGGTTCGAATCATGTGGAGTAAGACGTCAAATATTCACATGTCAAGGACGCCTTATGTTATAGCATTTCTCGAAAAAAATGTCCGATTACGATTACGATTACGATTACGATTACGAGTGCGAGAACGATTACGAGTACGAGTGCGAGTACGAGTGGGAGTGCGAGAATGAATATACATGATGACTGTAATTTGGACAAAACTTTTGAGAGATGTTATATTTTGATAATCAATCGCGGGACATCTATTTGTACAGGTAGGGCATTGCGAATTTTTTCCATTCCGTGTATCCCCTCTTGTTCAGATGGAGGGCATCCGCGGCATAATCCCCCCTCAGCTCCCCCTTTTCATCCGTGAAGTATCGATGGAGATCCAGGTACACGAACTCGAATTTCCGGCAGGCCCCCTCGATGAACCGGTTGAAGTCAGAAATCTCCCCGTTATATTTCGAAAACGTGCCCCTCGAGGGGAGAATGGAATACACATACACCTCAGAGCCGGGGAGGTTTTCCCCGAGTTCCCGGAAAAGCCTCTTCAGGTTCGATTTCATGTTACCTTCCGGGGTGTGGGCATATACGATATCGTTGACCCCGATCATGATGAAGAGCTTCGAGGGTTCGAGCTGGTAAACCGAGACGTCCATGCGATCGAGGAGACCGTAATACTTCCACCCTCCGATCTTATCCCCCCCGATGCCCCGGTTGATCACGTTCAGATCCTTCAGCGATTCGAAAGGGGAGCGTTCCGTGATGGAATCCCCGAGAAGCACGATGCCTCCCGGTTTTCTGGAGGGATTATCCCCTTGGAACTCCCCGACCTTTCGTTGCCAGTAGCTGGCGGACCCTGTGAGCCATTTTCCCTCCGGGGAGACCTCGATGCCCTCTTCCCGTGCCTCCCTTCGCCAGACATCGGCCTCGGTTTGGAAAAAGCCCGCACAACCCGTGAAACATGCGATTATCAGGAAAGTAAGCAGAATCCTCGAAAAACCCATAATGTCATTCCTCCACAAGGATGGTTTTTATTCATCATTTCCCCGGAGGATCGGGCAAGAATAAAATGAACCATGGGAGGGAATGACAAAGAGGAATTGACTTGAACTGAACTCCCGTTTATGGTGAGAACCGTATAAGTTTCACGATTAAATTGGAATTCGAGAATGCTTTCTCATTCGTTTCATCACCGGGAAAGCCGGTTACCTCTCCTCCCGGCATGCCTTATAGTGTGTTTTTTTCTGCCGGGTTGCCTGTTCACGTTCAAGACCAATCCGGCCCTCAACCAGGCGGCTTTTCAGGAGAGTCCCCCCCGCAAGGTGGCGATTCTTCCCTTTTTGAACAAGACCGACTCGTCCGAGGCGGATGTCCTGGCCCGCAGCTCCTTTTTCAACTCCCTGGCGAGTAAATCCTATTCGGATGTCGAGCTGAGTCGCGTGGATGACGTTCTGGCCCGGGCGGCCGTGGAAACCGGCGAGGATCCCATGGATCTCGACCCCCGCTACCTGGCTGAAAAACTCGGGGTGGACGGACTGTTTTACGGTGTGGTGGAGGATATGTCCAAGTTTTACATCATCTTCTATTCCCACCTCAAGGTGCGGCTTTCCATCCGGCTGTTCGACGCCGGATCGAACAGCTATATCTACTCCGACACGGCCACAGCCCTGAATCGGGATATCGCCCCGGCCGCATCGCCGCTCGGGGTGATCACCTCCCTGATCGAAACCTGGTGGCATCTCAGGAAATCGGAAAAGGTGCAGACCTTCGAACGGCTGGCGCGCCGCATGGTAAAAGAGATCCCGGACCCTGGATTTTCCACATCCGGACACTCCGACTTTATCCATTCCATGGAGGTCAAGGTGCCCGCCACCCAGCTGAAAACCGATGACCCGGTGGAAGTCACCATCCGGGGAACTCCCGGGAAAAAGGCCGAGTTCGATATCGGGAAGATCCGGCGAAACATTTCCATGACCGAGAAGGAGCCGGGGATTTACAAGGGCATATACCGGATCAGGGAGGGCGATAACCTCGATTATGCACTGGTGCGGGGCCGCCTTTCCGATGAGGCCTACAGCCAGGAAAAGATCCATTTCAAAAACCCCTTCCAGGTGGATACCAACCCTCCCAATACCCCCGGAATCCTGGTGATCAACTCGAACAAAAAGGATTTCTGGGTTCATGTCACCCCACCGGAGGATGAGGATTTCGATCATTATATTCTTTACAAAACCCTTGATCCTGAAAAGGGATACATGGAGGAATCCCGCTCGAAAAAACCGGTCTTTCGGCAAAAGAAGCTGGAACCGGGCGAAACGATCCATTACCGCGTGATGGCAGTGGATCTTCTGGGCAATCCAAGCCCTCTCAGTCCCGAGGCCTCCCTCGAGGTTCCACCGAGGGGGCCCACCCGGCTCGAGGGCGATATTACCCGTTCCACAACCCTTTACGCCTTTTCGAGCCCCTTTATCATCGATGAAATCGTTCGCGTTTCCGAAAACGCCATTTTGACCATCGAGCCGGGAGTGGAAATCCGTTTCGGAAAACAGGGGGGGCTCCTGGTCGAGGGGGTTCTTTTCACGGCAGGGGACAGGAAACACCCCGTCCGGATTACCGGGGATGACGGATGGCAGGGGATCAAGATCCAGTCCCGGGGGCAGTTGAAACGGTCCCGGGTCTCCCATCTCTCCATCCGGAACGCCTCCTGGGGAATTCGTATCGAGGAGGGAAGGCTCGAGGCTCAATACCTGGAAGTGAAGGATTGCACCGTGGGAATCAGCGCCGGCAGGGAAGCCTCCCTTCGAGTCGTGGATTCCATCTTTACGAAAAATCACCTGGCCCTTCGATCCAGCGCACCCGGAACCATTATCAAGAACTGCGACTTTATCAAAAATACCTACATGACCGAATTCACCGGCGTTCCGGAGAAACAGGAGTCCTCGAAGGTCAGGGGATTCACCCATATCCAGTATTGACCGCGTTTTTTCGAAATGACGATATCCGGCGGATAACAAAGGAGACGATCCCATGATTAATCCGTACATCGAAGAGTTCATGAACTCGATCATCCACAAGGGGCTGACCTTCGACGATGTCACGCTCATCACCCAGTATGCCGATTTCCTCCCGTCCGAAGCTGATCTCTCCACCCGGTTGACGCGGAATATACGTTTGAATGTCCCCTTCATCTCCGCGGCCATGGATACCGTCACAGAGGCCGATATGGCCATCAACATGGCCCTTTTGGGAGGGATCGGGATCATCCATAAAAACCTGGCTCCCTACGATCAGAGAACCCATGTGAAACGCGTGAAGTATTACCTCAACGGGTTTCTGAAAAAAGCCAGAACCATGCAGCCCCAGCAGACCATACACGATCTCTTTGAACTCAAGGAAAGGAAAAAGTTCAAGTTCTCCAGCTTCCCCATCCTGGATGAAAACCGGCGACTGGTCGGAATCATCACCAGCCGGGAACTCAAGTATTGTGAGGACACCAGTATCAAGCTCGGGGACATCATGATCCGGGAACTCATTTCCGCACCCGAAGGAACCACGATCGAACAGGCCTATGAAATCATGAAAAAACACAAGATCAGCATCCTTCCCATCCTGGATCCCGACGGGGTGTTTTCGGGGATGTACTGTTACAAGGACGTTCAGGAGATCCTTCAATCAAAGCACCCGAATTACAACCTGGACGATCATCACCAGCTCAGGTGCGGGGCAGCTGTGGGACCCGGGGATTACGAGAGGATCGAGTGCCTCATGGAATCCATCTGCGACCTGTTCGTCGTGGATACGGCCCATGGTCACACAAAGGGCGTTCTCGAGATGACCCGCTGGATCAAGGAGCATTATCCCGAGGTGGATGTGATCGCCGGAAACGTGGCCGCGCCCGAGGCGGTTCCGGATCTTATCAAAGCAGGGGCAGACAGTATAAAAGTCGGGGTGGGACCCGGTTCCATCTGTACCACTCGCGTGGTCACCGGAGTGGGCATTCCCCAGGTAACCGCCGTGTACCAGTGCGCCCGGGCCGCGGGGGAGGAGGTCCCCATCATCTCGGACGGGGGGATCCGGTATACGGGAGACGTTCCCAAGGCCCTGGTCGCCGGGGCGTCAGCCGTTATGATGGGAGGCGTCCTGGCCGGAACCGAACAGTCGCCCGGGGAAAAGATCCTGTATAAGGGACGCCGTTACGTGCTCTATCGTGGAATGGGATCCCTGGCCGCCATGAAGGAGAGGGAAGGCAGCCGCCAGCGATACGGCCAGACCGGTGTGGAACCGGATAAACTGGTGCCCGAGGGTGTGGAAGGCATGGTTCCCTACGCGGGAGACATAAACGACGTGATGCAGCAATACATCGGTGGGTTGAGGAACAGCCTGGGTTACAACGGTTGCCGGAGCGTGGATCTCCTTCGGAAAAAGGGCCGATTCATGCTGGTCACCTCCTCCGGCTATAGAGAAAGCCACCCCCACGACATCAACATCACCAAAGACGCCCCCAACTACAAGATCGAACAGGTGTAAAAGATGTGAGGGAAAACGGATTCTTTTCCCTATTCATGATGGAGGAGATAACGGTCTATCCAATAATCGGGTTTTCGATGACAATGAGCGATTGCAATGATATAAATATGATTCTTCTCGATCGAGTATAATATTTTGTAGGGGAATGTATGACAGATATACCTTCGTATATCCCCCTTTTCCACCGGCCAGGTATATGGAAAACCGCGAACTCTTTGTATCCCCCTTTTTATCTCTTGTTTGAATCGATTTCCCAAACCAGGAACTTCACAGTCATAGTATTTGCAGGCATCTTCCAATTCCATTTTGGCGAGTTCGTCAAAAACGATTGTATATCGTTTCACGTGTTCTCTCCAAATACCTCTTCGTATTCGATGCCTTTGGTTTTGCCTTCTCTATGGGCTTTTAATCTTTTCTCTGCTTCTTCTATCCACAGGCTTTTCAACTTCTCATCTTGTTCATCCAGGCTTTGAATCAAATCATCGATGAGTAAAAATCTCTCTTGAGGCTTTAATAACAGGGCCCTCGATAAAATATTATTTCGATCTTCCATTTTACCATCCTCTTTGTTCTCGAACATCAGAAAATATTTGTAATCGATTCAGTGATTGAGCATCAAGACAAAAAAGCTTGCCAATCGCCCCTTTCTCCTTATAGTTGTCCCGATTTATTTCGATACCTGAAACTAAGGAGCTGAAAATGAAGGCTGCCGTGATTGGGATGGGATATGTCGGGCTTCCACTGGCCGTGGAAATGGCCATGGCCGGAATCGATGTCATCGGCATCGACGTCGATAAGAATAAGGTCAGGGAACTCAACACCGGTCGTTCTTACATCGGTGATGTGGAATCGGACCTTCTGGCGCCCCTGGTGAAAAAGAAGAAACTCCGCGCCACAACCGACTTCTCCTCGCTGAAATCCGTGGAGGCGATCAGCATCTGCGTTCCCACACCACTCCGGAAAACCAAGGATCCCGATATCTCCTATATCCTCGCCGCGGTGGAAAAGATCGCACGGTTCCTCCAGAAGGGACAACTCATCATACTGGAAAGCACCACCTATCCCGGAACAACCGATGAATGCGTGCTTCCCCGCCTCGAACAGAGCGGGCTCAAGGTCGGGAAAGATTTCTTCCTCGCGTTTTCACCCGAACGCGTGGATCCCAATAACAGGGTGTTCAAAACCAGGAACACCCCGAAGGTCCTGGGAGGCATCACTCCCGCATGCACAAGGAAGGCCGTGGATTTCTACGGAAAGGTGTTCGACAACATCGTCAGGGTCTCGTCGGCAAGGTGTGCGGAAATGGCCAAACTCCTGGAAAACACCTTCCGGAGCGTCAATATCGGCATGGTGAACGAAATGGCCCTGATGTGCGAAAAACTCGGGGTGGACGTGTGGGAGGTGATCGATGCGGCCGCCACAAAACCGTTCGGATTCATGCCCTTCTATCCCGGCCCCGGACTCGGTGGACACTGCATCCCCATCGATCCCCACTACCTCTCCTGGAAACTCAAGTCCCTGAACTATTACGCGAAATTCATCGAGATCGCGGGGGAGATCAACGGCAAAATGCCCGAGTTCGTTGTGGATAAAATCACCCTGGCCTTGAACAAACTCGGAAAGCCGGTGAAGGGATCCCGGATCCTCATCCTGGGGGCTGCATACAAACCCGACGTCAGCGATCTTCGGGAATCACCCGCCCTGGACGTGATGCAGCTCCTTGTTAAACGGGGGGCCAAAATCGCTTACAACGATCCCTACATCCCGGAGATAAAGGAAGGCGTTTTGAACTGCCGGTCAACCTCCATCGCGCCATCCTCCCTGAAAAAGTACGATTGCGTCGTGATCGTGACCAATCATTCCTGCTACGATTACAAAAAGATCTGCGACGCAGCCAGTCTTGTGATGGATACCCGGAACGCCACGAAAAAAATCCGAACAAGGACCAAAATTCTCAAGCTTTAATGATCGGCGATCGTGTTATGATTCGCTATATCGTCCGACGCCTCTGTTATTCCGTCACCCTGGTTCTCGGGGTGATGCTGATTCTTTTTCTCCTGTATAACGTGATGGGCGGCTCCAACATGGCCGTACTTCGCATGGCCGGAAAACACGCCACAAAGGAGCAGCTCCAGGATCTCAGGGAGCAGTACGGGTTCGATCAATCCCTGCCCCGGCAGTTTATCGAGCTGGCCAGGCAATGCGTCACGTTTGATTTTGGAAGGTCCATCACGACCCGGCAGAAGATCACCACCATGATCCGGGATGGCGCGGTTCCTTCCTTCACCCTCATGGCCCCGGCCTTTTTCATCACCCTCATCCTGGCTGTTTCCGTTTCTCTTTTCTGTGCATACCGGAGAAATTCGCTCATGGACAGGATCATCGTTGTTTTCTCGATTGCCGGGATGAGCGTTTCCATGATGGCCTATATCATCCTGGGGCAGTATCTTCTCGCATATAAATGGAAGCTGTTTCCCATTTCCGGTTACGAGCCGGGATTGCAGGCCATCCGATACATCGTTCTTCCCGCCCTGATCTACGTATCCGTGGCCATGGGGAGCGAGGTCAGGCTGTATCGCACCTTCATGCTCAATGAAACCAACCGGGATTACGTTCGAACGGCCCGCGCCAAGGGAGTTGGAACGGGCAGGCTCCTTTTCAAGCACGTTCTGAAAAACGCCATGATCCCGATCATCACCCAGGTGGTGATCTTGATTCCCTTTCTGATCATGGGGTCACTCTTACTCGAAAATTTCTTTTCCATACCGGGACTGGGGAACATGAGTATCGAGGCGCTCGGGAACTGGGACCTCCCCGTTCTCAAAGCCGTTACCTATATCGGATCCCTGATGTTTATTTTTGGAAATCTTTTGTCGGATGTGCTTTACGCCCTGGTGGATCCGAGGGTGAAACTGGGTTAGGGGGAATGATGCCGGCCGATTTTTACAGGCGATTTCGCGACAGCCTCTGGGGCGTGGCGGCCCGCCAGGTCTGGAAAAACAAACTCGCCATGGCATCCCTCGCCGTGATCCTTATCTATATCCTCCTTGGCCTGGGGGTTTACTTCGGCATTGTGGGGGCGGACTATAACACAAAGCACAAGGAAGAAAAGATCAATCCGGCAGGAAGGAAAATCACCAGGTTCCGCGAGTACGAAATCCCATCCGGTGAGTTCTGGCTGGGAACCGATCTGTTCGGGAGGGACGTGTTTCAGAAAACCCTTTATGGTGTGAAAACCGCGCTCATGATCGGGCTGATCACATCGCTCATCGCCATTCCGATCGGGTTGATCCTCGGGGCCATGGCCGGTTACTTCGGGGGGATCGTGGACGAGATCATCGTCTGGTTCTACTCCGCCCTGGCCTCGGTGCCTCCGCTCCTTCTCCTGTTGTCCCTCAGCCTGATCTTCGGTCGGGGCATTCATGGCGTGTATCTCGCCATCGGGCTCACTTCCTGGGTGGCGCTCTGTCGACTAGTCAGGGGAGAGGTGATCAAGCTGAAAGGCGTCGAGTATGTTCAGGCCGCCCGATCCCTGGGTGCCGGGCATTTCCGGATCATTTTCCGTCATATCATCCCCAACGTGTTGCACCTGGTGATCATCAACTTCACTCTCCGGTTCTGTTACGCCATCAAGGCGGAGGTGATCCTGAGTTACCTGGGGATCGGGGTGGAGCTGGGGCAACCCAGCTGGGGGAACATGATCCAGAGCGCCCGCCAGGAGCTCCAGCGGGGAGTGTGGTGGCAGTTCGCCTCTGCAACCGTGGCGATGTTCCTTATTGTGCTGGCCTTCAACCTGTTTGGAGACGCCCTTCGCGATGCCCTGGATCCCCGCCTGAAACGGGGATAATCCGAGTTACGGGGAAGATGTGAGAAAACGTGACCTGCGGCGTCGAATTGTTCATCGTGAGCGAAGTTGAAGTGTTAAAGGCCCTGTTCAATAGATCGGCTGGATCCAGCCGTCGAACCCGAGGCTTTCATGGAGCTCGGCCAGGGGAAGGTACTCGATCGGTTTGATCCGGCGGTTGATCTCCTTCATCCCGGTAGCTTTGTATGCGGGAAAATACTGGCTCATGAGGGCCACGTGGATCCGGGGGGAAACCTCGCGGGACATCCAGAGAAGGGAATCCCTGGTTCCCGCTTTTTCCCCCGGCAGCACCAGGTGACGTACGATCAGGCCCCGTCGGGCCACGCCGCGTTCGTCGCATTCCAGAACACCCACCTGTCGGAACATCTCCAGAAGCGCCGCCCTGTTATGTTCCACGTAATCTGCGGCCCCGGAATATTCAAGAGCCATCTCGTTATCCGAGTATTTGATATCAGGCAGGTAAATATCGAAAACACCATCCAGGATCTCCAGGGTCTCCACCCGTTCGTAACCGCTGGTGTTGTAAACCAGGGGGAGGCGAAATCCCTCCGGGATCGCAAGTGTCAGGGCACGGAGGATCTGTGGAACGAAGTGAGTGGGGGTGACGAAGTTGACATTTTCGCATCCTCGACCCTGCAAAGTGAGAAACATGCCGGCCAGTTCCTCGACGGTGCAGGAATTGCCCACCCCCTTCTGGCTGATGGGATAATTCTGGCAGAAAACGCATTTCAGTGTGCAGTTGGTGAAGAAAATCGTGCCCGAGCCGCCGTGGCCGACCAGGGGCGGTTCCTCGCCGAAATGGGCGTTGCAGGAGGAGACCGCCGGCTGCCCGCCCGAACGGCATTTACCCCTTTCACCGGACAGGCGGTTCACACCGCACTTGTGGGGACACAGTGTGCAGGATTCCAGCAGGTTCCAGGCATTTGAGGTTCGACGTGCGAGTTCCCCGCTTTCGTACAGGGCCATGTAGGATGGCTCGTAATTGTTCACTTCGTTTCTTCCTGCTCCTCTTGTTCCCTGGTCAATTCGAGAAACACGGCCTCGAGGCTCTGGGTCCTTGTTTGAATATCCCGGATCGTGGCCCCTGAAGAGAGGATCTTTTGAAGTGCCGGATCCAGGGGTTGGCGGTTTTCGAGAGTGATGGTAATCTCTTCAGTAGATTCCTCTTCCCCCTTTCTCAGGATAGGAGAGAGAGAAGGAGAGATATCGGCTATTTCCTCGATCAGCGATTTGGAAAAACCCTCCCCCCTGATCGAGACCTCGCGGCGACCCTTGCGGGACTTCAAGTCCTCCGGCCTTCCCCCGGCCATTACACGGCCTTTATTGATAATGGCCACATGGCTGCATATCTCTTCCACTTCAGGGAGATTATGCGATGTAAAAAATATGGTGCAATTGTGGTCCCTTGCAAGCCGCTTTATGGTGTCGCGGATCTTGCGGGCGGTTGCAACGTCCAGCCCCAGGGTGGGCTCGTCGAGAAACAGGATCCGGGGACGGTGGATCATGGCGCGGATCAGGGCGAGCTTCTGTTTCATGCCCCGGGACCATTCCTTGATGGTCTCCTTTCGCCTCTCCCACAGATCCACCCACTCCATGAGCTCCCTGATCCGGCGTTCCCTGTGTTCAAGTTCCAGTCCGTAGATGTCAGCGTAATACTTCATATTGTAAAGTGCGGTGAGGCGTTCATAAAGTCCGTGATTTTCCATGAGTGCGCCGCTCATGGCCCGGACCCGATCCCCTTGCCGGAGGCAGTCGAACCCGAATATTTCGGCCCGTCCATCGGATGGTTCCGTAAGTCCCAGAAGAAGTCGGATCGTGGTCGTCTTTCCCGCCCCGTTCGGTCCCAGGAATCCGAACACGATTCCCTCCGGAACCCTGATCTCCAGCTGATCCACGGCTGTCAGTTTTCCGTATCGCTTGGAAAGGCCAAACGTCTGTATGGCGGGGGAAGTCTCCTTCATGATGGTAAAAGGATCTATTATGACAGGGGAGAGGGGGCAAGCAGAAAATCAAAAATCAATTAACAACTTTCTGGAAAAAGACTCCCCTGTGTTTTTGGGTTTGACAATTCTACCGGAGGTTTTTCATAAATTGATTCTTATGAAGAAATAAAGATAGAGGAGGATCATGAGGATTATGAAACGCAAAGTGAACCTCTCGTTCGTGTCCGTGCTTGTTGTTATCCTTTTTGGAATGTGTTTTCTGAGCTATTCCGCGAAACCTGGAGAGGGGACAGAGAAGGAAGAGACATCCGTTCAGGAAACCGTTCGCGATTTCAATACGATGTACAAAGAGCTGGATGCCGAAACGAGACAACTTCTGGAGAAACCGGTCACATTGATCTTCAATCGTGGAAAAGCCACTCATATTCTCAGGGCGATTTCTCAACAGACCGGTGTGAAGATCATGGCCGTTACCCTCGAGGATCGCATCGATCTCTTATTACAGGATGTCCCGGCTCGCGAGGCCCTGGAAACCATTTCGAAAGATCATGACTGGATATGGGAGGCAAACGGACACACCCTTTACGTTTATCCGGCTTCCTGCCGGGGAGCCTCGAAGGCTGTGGATCGATTTTTCCAGGAACTGGATCCTGAGCTGAGGAAAAGGCTCGCAAAACCCGTGACCCTGATTGTCAATGCCATAAGGATCGATCAGGCGTTTTCCATCCTTTCCAGACAAACCGGGATCAGTTTCCGGCTCGAGAACCTCTCCGGCCGGGTCAGCTTCATCGCTCAAAAACAGCCGGGTGATGATGTCCTTGGAATCCTGGCAAGGGGATATGCCTGGAAGCTTGGAACCGATCAGGATATGATCACAGTGGCCCCCTTCAGGAGCGCTTCCGATTCGAAAGAAAAAAACGAAAAAAACCCCTCGAACCAGATTAAAGTCATCACCCCGGAAACCGAAATCAAAACCCCAAGCTCCCCAAAAAGAGAACTCACCGATGAGGAGAAGGAAAAGATCAGGCAACACCGCGAAAGGGTTCAGAAAATCCTCGAGCAGAAAAACAAAGAAATTCGGGAGAGGCACAAACCGGAATAGCTGACACAAGGATTTCAGATTGACGATTGACGATTGAGGATTGAGGATTTCAGATTACTGCTGGTAATCCCTCTATCTCTTCACTCCCATACTTCCCACAACTCCCATATGATCCCCATCCCCCCCCTGATTTCCTCCCGATCCCGCCAATCGGGATCGGATCTCCACGATCCCGGCCGCGAAAAGGATGGAAAAGGGGCCGATGGCATAGGCGAGATACCTCTCCGCCATGGTGGCGCCCTTCCACCAGGCAAAACAGAGGGTCAGGACAATCGGTCCAAAGAGAAGGATATAAAAACCAATATCCCGGATCCGTCGAATCCCAGCCAGGAAGATAGATCCCATGATGCTTCCCCCGATCACGATGGTACTCAGACGATGGGGAGGCGGGTACCACAGATCCCCCAGATCCCCGGTGAAAATATTGAAATAAAGAAAACGAAAGAAGAGAAGAAACGGCGAGACCACCTGTTGAAAGAACCCGCTGTTCATGGGGCCGTATCGAAAATGGTGCCAGAGGATTCCCGCAAGGGGAATATAGGATAAAAGGGCGATGATCATGGCCCCTCCGGCAGGCAGCCACTTCTTTTTCCAATCCCGGGTTGCGATGAGAACCAGAATCGCATGTACGGGAAGGATCAGGAGCCCGAGGTAGTTGGTCTGGATCATCAGGATCGTCCACAGGCAGTATCCCGCGGGGAATTTCCTTTTGTCGGAACGAAGCCAGAGGAGAAGCGTCCATGTCGAAAGTGTGAAAAGGGGAGGGAGCAGCTGGTGGTTTCTCGCCAGGTGAGACCAGTAGATGTTCCAGGGCGAGAGCGCCATCACGGCGGCGGCCAGGAGCGCGGTTTTTCGTTTCACAAAGATGCGGGCCAGAAGATAAGTGAGGGCGATATTGGAGACATTCAAAAGCACGGAGAGAAATTTCGCGAAGAGATACGTCGGGGGGAAGATTTTAAACCATCCCCTGAGGAGGAGGAAGTAGAGGGGGGGATGCGTATCCCGGGCGACGAAGAAAATCGTATGGAAAAACGACGGCTGGAGCGCCGCCTCGAGGGAAAAGGCCTCGTCCGGCTGGGAAAAATGAGCACCCATGGAGAGATCGGAGATACGAAGGGCGAGGGCCAGGAAAAGAATGCCTGGCAGAATCCATTCGGGAGGGCGACGCCGTATGGGCTGGATTCCCATTTCGCCCATCTTTAACCCTCGCGCTTCAGGTTATTCCCCGATTCCCAGAAAGGCCGGATTGATTTCGTACTCGAGGTTCTCCCGCATATCGGCCAGGTTTTCTTCAACAATGGTCTTCTGTTTGCCCTGGAGGTATTGTCTCTGAAGTTCCGGGAGATCCTTGGTGAACTTCTCCCTGTCCGGCTCGATCTTTTCCTCCATGCCCCAGACCATGTAACCGCCGCCCTGCTTTTGATACCTGCCGCCCGTGAACCGGGAAAGTCTGATTTGGCCGGGTTTGGTCTGGATTGTGAGCTGGGCCACGTTTTCGATATTCTCGAATTCTGTCGGGGGCTTGGTATGGACAAACGGTTCGGGGGACTCGATGTCATACCCCTTTTCCCCGGCCAGAGACTTGAGTTCTTCGAGGGAGCCGGCTTGTTCCCGGAGTGCCCTGGCATCTTTTTCAGCCAGTTCCATGGCCTTTTGCTGTTTGACGTCGGCTTCCACGTTATCTTTTATCTCGTCCAGCTCCGGGATGTGGGAGGAGACGCGCTTTATCACCTTGAGCACGGCAAGGAGGGCGGGGGTTTCGAGCAGGTCGCTGGTTTCTCCCTCCTGGAGGCTCATCAGTTCGCTTTTAAACTTGCTGAGCCCTCCCACGCCGGGAACATAGGTGGCGTCTTCGTCGATCAAATCCGTCTGCATGGTTTGAATATCCAGGAATGCTGCAAGGCCGCTGAGAGTGGTGGTTTCCTCGAATCTATCGTACAGGATCTTTCTTTTTTCCTCGAAGACCTTCTCGGCCTTTTCCCTCTTGATGGCGTACCTGGCCTGGTCTCTGGCATCCTCGTAGGCGATATAGTGTTCCGGTTCCACTGTTTCCGCTTTCAGGATATGAAAACCTCGTTCGCCCTTCAGGGGAATGGAGATGTCCCCTTCCTTCATTCCCAGGGCGGCCTCGACAATGGTTTTTCCGTAAGGGGACTTCTCCAGGTCTTTTCTGGACCAGAATCCGAGGAGTCCTCCCTTTTTGATTTCCACGCCCGTGGGTTTCTGGTCAGGACCGAACTGGGGCTGGGTATTGGCGGGATCTTCGGAAAAGCGATCGGCCAGGCCGGCGAAATCCGCGCCGCGCTCAGTAAGAGAGGTGTAGAGATCATCCGCAAGGGCCTTGATCCTGCCCTCCTCTTCCTCACCCGCCTCGGGATCCAGGTTGAGCTGGATATTGCGAACCTTGACCTGGGTGTCCACCTTGTACTCGGTTTCCCTGTTTGCCTCGTAGTACGCCCTGATTTCGGTTTCCGTGGTTCTGGCATCGCTGATCAGGGTGTTCTTCCGAATGGCGATGTATTCGTATTTCACCTGGTTGGGAATGCGATACTCCTCTTTATTTTCATCATAATGTGTTTGAATGTCCTCATCCGTAAAGCTGGCCTGCTCTTCGTAATCAACCGCCTTGAAAGGGACGTAGCTGACCTTCACCTGTTCCTCCATGAGGAGGTATTCCTGCCAGAGTTCAAACAGCGAGGCCTTGGCCCTCGAGGCGTAAAGGAACCGGGTCTTTTCCAGGGTCATGCGGTAAAGCTCGCTCCGTGCGAAGGCTTCTTCCTGTCCGGGCTGAAATCCCCGGCTGTTCATCAGGTAGGCCAGGGCGGTTTTGGGGGCCTGGGGATAGAGTTTCTCGATATACGCGGTGAGTTCCGGCAGGGTTCCCCTGATGTTTTTCTTCCCGGCCATCTGGGAAAGGGCCTTGTTATTCAGGGCCTCCCGGGCGATATCCACGGGTGTGATCAGCTTCTCCACCTGTGTGGCCATCTGCCTGTTCTGGATCCCCAAAAGGCCCTGGTATTCCATGAGCAGGCGATTCTTGGCCTCTTTCATTTCGGAATCTGATACCTGGGACCAGCGGAAGATCTGAAAGGGACTTTCCTTGACCTTGATATAGTACCATCCCCCTGAGCGCGAACCGGTCCGGCTCATGGATGACCATCCATAGAGAACTATGAAGGATGGAATGATGAGAATCAGCGTGATTTTCATGATCCGCTTCATCGTCTTTTTGGAGCGGAGCTGTTTTAACATTTCCTGCTACCCCTTTTAAATAATGACCTTGCGAAAGTGGCGTTTGCCCACCTTGACGATATACTCGCCGTGATGAAGGGTCTGTTCGGGCGATTCTATCCGTTCCTCGTTCACCGACACCCCTCCGCCCGAGATCAGGCGGCGGGCCTCCCGTCGGGAATTCGCCCTTCCCATCTTCATGATAACGGTTGTCAGGGGGATCCCCTCATCGCCTTCCCCCGTAAGAATCAACTCCTCGATATCCCGAGGGTTCTCTTTCTGTTTGAAGATCCTTGTGAATTCCTCTTCCGCCTCCCGGGCGGCGGATGCGTTGTGATAAAGGGTCACCAGCTCGCGACCCAGGCGGGCCTTTAAATCCCTGGGATGAATCTTGCCTTCATCGACCTCCCTGAGAATATGGTCCGCGTCTTTCCTCGAGTAACCCAGGGTTAAATGCAGGTAATCCCCCATCACGTTGTCGGGAATGCTCATGGTTTTTCCGAAGATCTCCCGGGGGGAATCCGTGATGCCGATGTAATTGCCCAGGGATTTGCTCATCTTGTTCACACCGTCGGTTCCCACCAGAAGGGGAAAGGTGAGCACGCACTGTGGGGTGAGCCCGGATTCCCTCTGGATTTCGCGGGCCACCAGGAGGTTGAATTTCTGATCCGTGCCCCCGATCTCGATGTCTGCCTTCACCTCGACCGAATCCCAGCCCTGGGCCAGGGGATAGAGCAGCTCGTGAATGAAAACGGGCCGCTCCTCGGACAACCTTTTTTTGAAATCGTCCCGCTCGAGCATCCTGGCAACCGTATACTTGGCCCCGAGCTCGATCACCTGGGTGAAATTCATTCGATCGAACCAGGAGGCATTGTAGACCACTTCGGTTTGTTCCGGATCCAGGATCTTGAAGATCTGATCCATGTAAGTCTGGGCGTTGACCTTAACCTCCTCGGGGGTGAGGCGCTTTCTGGTTGCGGAACGCCCGGTGGGATCCCCGATCCGGGCGGTGAAGTCCCCGATGATGAAGACCACCTGGTGCCCGAGCTCCTGGAACTGCCTCAATTTGCGGATCGGAACCGTGTGCCCGAGGTGAATGTCGGGAGCCGAGGGATCGGCGCCATACTTGACCCTCAGGGGGCGTTGGAGTTTCCGGGAAGCGCGGATTTTTTCCAGGAGCTCCTCCTCCGGTATCACGTCAACGGCTCCGAAAACAATCCTGTTCCACTCCTCCAAGTATGCCTCCGGGATTTTCATAAACAAGCGGCTCCTGAAAAAAATAATTGCCAGGGGTATTTCGACATAAAGGAAAAAGCATGAACATCTATATTGCCTCCCCAACAAAACGCAAGGAAAAAGTCTGGTTAAAACCAACAGCCCCAAAGTTCAGGGTTGACACCGATACACCCCTCCTTTCATAAAGCCATTCATTTTATAAAAATGTATCATCATTTTTTCCAGAGGTTGGTTCATGTCGAAAAAGAAAATCACCTGCCATGTCGTCTCCCACACCCACTGGGACCGTTCCTGGTATCACCCCTTCGAGGTCTTCCGGCTCAGGCTGGTCCGCATGATGGATCATCTCCTCCAAACCCTTGAAAACCCTCGATTTAGACACTTTGTATTCGACGGACAGATGATCCCGCTCGAAGACTTTCTCGAGATTCGTCCCGGGAAAAGAAAACTCATCGAAAAATACGTCCGCAATGGCAAACTCATCATCGGACCGGCCTATATCCTCCCCGACGAATACCTGATCAGCCCCGAATCGCACGTCAGGAACCTCCTGATCGGTCACCGGATGGCCTCCTCCTTCGGAACCGTCCAGAAAGTGGGATACTATCCCGACGCCTTCGGCCATGTGTCCCAGATGCCGCAGATCTTAAACGGGTTCGGCATCGATACCTTCCTTTTTATGAGGGGAGCGGGTCGGGAGGGGGATCTTCTGGATCTCGAGTTCTGGTGGGATGCCCCCGGAAACAACGGGCGGGTGCTCGCCATCCACGAGGCCGGTTCCTACAGCAACGCCCGCATGCTCGGGATTCCTTTTTGCGAACACGAACTCTATCCCGCCGATTATGAAAAGGCCCTCGAAAAGGTGGAATCCGCCGTGGCTCACCTCCGGAAATACACAAAAGCCCGCGTCCTCCTCCTCAATAACGGATTCGACCACATCTTCGCACAGGCGGATATTCCCGATATCATCGATTACATCAACGATCGCTCCGGCAATCTGGAACTCCTCCACAGCGATTTCGCCGGCTACCTCGAAGAGGTGAAAAAGGATCGATCCGGCCGGTTCAAAAAATATCACGGCGAACTCCACTCGGGGCGATACAACTGGATCCTCACCGGTACGATCTCCAGCCGCATGTATCTCAAGCAGCGTAATTTCCAGAGTTCCTCTCTGATCGAAAGGGGAACCGAACCCCTCTCCTCCCTGGCATGGCTCCTGGGGGCCGATTATCCACGGGCCTTTCTCGATTACACCTGGAAAACCCTCCTGAAAAACCACCCCCACGACGATATCTGCGGGTGCAGCGTGGATGAGGTTCACCAGGATATGGTAAGCCGTTTCGATCATGTGGACCAGGTGTGCCGTGGCCTGAACAAGGAATCTATCGATTTTATCATGTCCGCGGTGAGCTTCCGGGAAATCGGGGTGCCCCTCCTGGTTCTGAACACAAGGCCGGTGAAAAGATCCGGCGAGGTGGAGGCCGATATCGTCATCCCCCATGATCCATACAGGGGAAAGGATCTCGAGCTGGTCGATTTCTCCGGCCGATCCCGGCCCTCGAGGATTGTCCGGGGGAAACCATATAAGAATGAGAAATTCTGGGGCCGGACTGAAGTTGAAGATGTCCACGTCTCGTTTATGGCTGATGACTTGCCCCCGTTCGGGTATCGCTCTTATTTTCTGAAAGAGAAAGAGAGGGGAGCTCCGGATGCCCTGCCTGGAGTCAGGGCGGGAAAGAACTTCCTGGAAAACGAATATCTGAAAGTCACGATCGATCGAAGCGGCGCACTTCACGTAAAAGATCGGGTTACGGGCTATAAGATCAAGAATATCAATTATCTGGAGGATTGCGCCGATGCCGGGGACGAATACGACTATTCTCATATAAAAGGCGACAGGACCGTCAACACGAAGGGCGTAACGGCTGACATTAAAACCACGATTATCGGGGGATACAAGGCCGTTGCCGAAATCTCGTTTACCTGGTTCCTGCCCGAATCCCTCTCGAAGGATCGGAAAAAGCGTTCCGGGAAAAAGGTGGCCCTACCAGTTCGAATCGAGCTGACCCTTCGCTCCGGGCAGCGGCGGCTCGAATTTCGCACATCCATTCACAACCAGGCCCGGGATCACCGGATGAGGGCTGTTTTACCCACCGGCATCAAAACAGACCGGGTCTCCGTGGAAAGCAAGTTCGACGTGATCGAGCGTCCCCTGAGGCCGGAACCCGCACCGGACTGGTTCCAACCGCCGGCAAACACCAATCACCAGGAGAACTTCGCCTCTGTCTCGGATGGGAAATTTGGGGTGTCCTTCCTGAACCGCGGTCTTCCCGAGTACGAGGTGGAGCCCGGACGTTCCGGGGCGATTTATCAGCTGACCCTTTTTCGGAGCGTGGGTTGGCTCTCACGTGGCGATCTTTTGACGAGGAGAGATAACTGCGGTCCCAGCATGGAAACGCCGGAGGCCCAATGTATCGGCGATCATGTATTCGAATATGCCCTCATCCTCCATTCGGGCGATTGGGAGAACGCGGGGATACAGCTCGATGCCTACGATTACAATACGCCGCTCTTTCCCTGTTCCTTTTATCACCAGGTCCGGAGCTGGAAAGGTGAGCCGCGGGCGCCCGGGGAGGCCTCCTTTCTGAAAATTTCCCCCGAGGGCCTTGTTGTAACCGGATTAAAAAAGGCAGAGGAAAGGGACTCCCTCATTATCCGGCTCTATAATCCGTATTCGAGGAAAATTAGTGCCAGACTGGATTTTGCCATGGATCTCAAGGAGGCGTGGCTTGTAAGGCTGGATGAATCGAGGGAGGCCCCCCTCCATATCAGGAAACGTCACATCGTGCCCTTCGGGATCAAACCGAAACAGATCGTCACCGTGGAGGCGGTTTTGGGGTAAAGGTGATGAAGCGGATAGCGTTCTGCGTCCTGAAGCTGTACCATTTACGAACAAAGATCAACGATGTACGATTTTTGAAGTATTTTAATTATTTGTTCGCACATCACAAATCGTTAATCCTTTTCCAGCTTTTTAAGGAATTCCCGGTAGGACTCTTTCACGAAGGGATCCAGTTCGACCCTGATGGCCTCACGGACCGCCTTTCGCGACTCTTCCTTCTCTCCCGTTTCCAGGAGAAACCTGGCCAGGCGATAGTGATAGGTGGAATTCAGGGGATAGGCCCGGGTGGCCTCCCTTTCCAGGGCAACCGCCTCCTCGAGGCGGAAGCTGGATCGATAAAACTGGGCCAGTTCATCCCGCAGGGATGCGGAAAAGGGATTGAGTTCCAGGGCCTTTGTCAACGAGGACTCTGCCTTGTCCGGAGCCCCCAGGCGAAGATGGGTCTGACCCACCCGCTGGTGGTACCAGGGATTGTCCGGCTGGTATCCGGCGGCCTTTTGATATAAGCCGAGGGCCCGCTCCATTTGACCCTCCACCACGGCGTCGTCCCCGAACTGGGAGTTGACCGCACCCAGCATCGGTTTCAAGATGATGTTCGGAATGAAAACAAGGGATAAAGCCACGGGCCAGGCGAATTGGAGATAACTTCGGGTCAGGCCCTTGAGAATGGGCTTTCGACCTTTTGGCCCCTCCCGGTACGAACGTGAACCGCCCACCAGGAGGGCCGCCGAAAGGCAGAAGTCAAGAAACAGGGAGCGGTGATAAAAGCTGTATTCAAAAAGGGAATTCAAAAGGAAAACCAGAAACAGAACAAGAATGGGGATCGTTAATTCCGTCCTCCTCAATCTCGAAAGGGCCGTTCGAAAGGCATATCCCACAAATAGAAAAAAGAGAATCAATCCCACAACCCCCACATCCGCCCAGAGCTGGATTATGACATTGTGTGCGTTCTGGGTTTCCCAGGAACCCAGGCAGCGATACCTGGGGTAGAGGATCCCGTAAGAACCGGGACCGTTTCCCAAAAGCGGATTCCGGGCGATCATGGCCCCCCCGCTCTTCAGGTAAAACATTCGTTGCTGGATCGTGGAGGAGGAAAAAAAACGTTCCACAAACGAGCCACCCTCGATGCCCTCGGTTCTTGTGGCGCTTTGAATGATCAGGAACAATCCCCCCACGATTGCAAAAAGGAGGATGACCGGGATGATTCGTTTCAGGAAAATCCGGCTGCTTATGTTTTTCCGGGCCGGGAGATGGAAAAGGAAAAAGAGGCAAACCGCACATAACCAGCTGAGCAGCCCTCCCCGGGATCGGGTGAGAATGACGACAAAAAATACCAGCAGGAGACCGACAAGTAAAATTACCCGAATCAGGGTTTTTCGCAGCTTTACCAGCAATATGAGCAAAAACGGGGTGATCATGGAGAGAAATGCGGCAAAGAGGTTCGGGTTGCCGAATCCTCCGAACACCCGTCGCTCTTTCAAGGCATGAACGATTCCCATGCCGACCCGGTCGTCGCCCTGGAAGAGTCCCGTGGTCTCGACAATCTCCAGCTGCCGGTCAAATCCGATGAAATACTGGTAGATCCCCTGGATGGAGAACACCACCGCCATCAGGATAAAATAAAAGACCACCAGGGACCGGAGAGAAAGGGCCTGGAATTCGAAATCGTGTGTGGGAGGCGTTTTCAGTCCGAAGGGATGCTCCTCGCTCGAACCGGGCGATTTCTCGAGGGCCAGAACCAGGAGAACCGCGGCGATGACCCAGAACCCCTGGAGAACGCTCCCGAGGAAGGGACGTCCGAACGCCGGAACCGGGGAAAAGGCGTTTCTCAAAAGACACCAGGCCAGAAAAAGGCCGTAAAGATAAAGGAGAATCAGACTCTCCCTCGATATCTTCACCCCCTTCCATCCCATCACCACAAGGCCGATCAGAACGATAATGATTCCTGAAACAATGAACAGCGCCCGCAGGGGATAGGAGGCCTGGGGATAGAGGTGGGGAAAGAAAAGGAGCAAAAGAAGTGCGAAAAAGAAAAGCAGAGGGTAATACACCCTCATGGTTTCGCGGTATCCTATGGCATTCGGATCGGAGTTGTTGTTTGACTTTCCCATTCCCACCATTCACAGAAGAAAGATAATTACAGTCCATGCCCGGATAAGAAGAAAAAAGTCAAGCCTGTTTGATGGACGTATCTCCGGAAATATGAGAAAAATCCCCCGTTTATGTACCGAAAAAGCCTGAAAAAACGGGGAAATGTTGAAATGTTTCAAAAAAAAACTTGAAATGACGACACATGTTTGCCTTTATTATCCATAACTTAACAAAAGGGATTACATTCCTTGATTAATTCCATCGACGGAAAGGAGGTGAGAGAAATGAAAAAAGTGATTTCAGGTTTTACCCTGATTGAACTTTTAATCGTTGTGGCCATTATTGCGATCCTGGCGGCGATTGCCGTCCCCAACTTCCTGGAGGCCCAGGTCCGTTCCAAGGTTTCGAGGGCCAAGGCCGATATGCGCTCCATGGATCTCGGGGTCCGATCCTACCACACGGATAACAACGCCTTCCCCACATTCCATTACACAACGTATGATTATCACAGCGATAAGCTGTCCTCGAGCGGGACGGTCTCTGAATGGTTCATCGGGGGGTATATCAACTCGACTGGTTCTTTTGCCCACAGCGAGAGCGATCCATTTCCCGGGCCCTACCAGATTACCACTCCCATCGTTTATATCACAAAGCTGGCCCCCGATCCCTTTCACAAGGCCGAGGCTGACGATCCCTACGACACAACATCCTTCATGTATGTGAACTGGCATTATAACTATAAAATCAGGGATGCAGCCCCCAGTACAGTTGCCGCAGTCAAGCGCATGTACGGCGATTACCGGATGACTTCCGCGGGTCCGGACAAGTCGCGTCATGAATCCTATCACCAATTGTACGATCCCACCAACGGCACCATCAGCTGGGGACACATTCACCGCACCGAGAGGAGCCCGGAGGGCATCCCCATCGATCCATGGTAATCGACGGAGCTGGAGCCCTTGAAGTTCAGGTGTTGTTTCATTCGAATGCAACAAATCTCTTATCTGCTTCCTGAAAGGAACCGCCTTTCAGGAAGCTTTTTTTTCCCCGGGGGTGTGACCGTTCGAAAAATCATATCGGGAGACCAGGATGTTTTCCATCGCTCGTTCATCAATGCGGTTCCAAACAGCGGCGATTGCCTTTTTTCAGATCCTTTTCCTGTTTCTGACGATCTTGTCTCCAGGCCGCGACCATGATCCGGGAAAAGCCTTTCTCCCCGATCGATCCGACAGGGAGATCAGCATTATCGGTGATTCCGCAACCGGGACTTCGGGGAAAAAAGCCATTGTGATCGATGGCTCCATCCTGGGGGTTGACGGAAAATCGTCTCCTTCTCTGATGCAGGATCTCCCCGAAGGGAAGGCATGGTGGAAGGGCCTCGAGGATGCTTACACCAATTGCCAGGTACTGAAAGGGATACTTGAAAAGAGAAGGGATCATCTCTCGGATGCCGTGGATCCGGCCGGATTCGCCCGGAAATGCGAAAAGGAGGAATACCGGGAGATCTACGAAGGATTGAACCGGGAGATCAGGCGGCTCCGGTTCACCCTGGGGTTCGAGGAAAACATGCCCGTTCTTTCGGATCTCCATGTGTGCCTGGCCCTCATTCAAATGGAGGTCCTTAATCACCCCATGGCCGAGGAGTTACTCGATCTTTCCCTTAAGCTCGAGCCGGGGAATCCCATCGCCCTGGCCGTTCTGGGGGACGTCCTGGCTGAGGAGGGCCGGTTCGATGCCGCCTTCGAACAAATCACCCCCCTTCTTTCCTCGCCCTATTTCCCCGTTCGCATTCATGCCCTTCAAAGTCGAATCCATCAACGGAACAACAGGATCGAGCGGGCCATATACCATTGGAATCGCGTCCTGGAGAGAATCGATCCCGGGCCGGACGAAATCTTCAGGCTCCGGTTCCTCGAGTCGGAACGACTGGTCCAGGAGCGCTTTCTCACCTATTCCACGGCCCATTACGTGGTCCGGTATGAACCGGTTTTCAGAAAGGAGCGGGAAAACCTCATCGGTCCCATCCTCACGATGGTGGATGAAGCGCGCTGGCGACTCGACAGGAGGTTCGGCGTTTCTCCCGGGGATAAAACCATGGTACTCATTTACAGCGATCAAACCCTGAAAACCATGCTGGGAGGCAGAATGGAACAACTGGAGGCCTTTTTCAACCTCGAGGATGGCAAACTCCGCATCTCCATCCGGGACGACTGGAGGGATTCTCTCCAAAAACTCAGGCCGGTCATCTTCCATGAGTATGTCCATCGGCTCGTGCATTACATGACCCGGGGGAGAATGAGGATTCGCTGGTTCCATGAGGGAATGGCAACCTATTACGAGAGAGAGGTGACCGGCCTGGATCGCTTCGTGAATATCGCCCGCCCTTCAAAGGGAAAGATAACGGGATGGAATGATCTTCTGAAGGAAGAGATCAATGTTCAGGGTTATCTCCAATCGAGGCGGATTATCGAGTTCATTGTGGAGCGGTATGGGGAGAAAAAACTTTTTTTGTTCCTGAACGAGCTGGGGGAGGGGAAATCTATGGATGACGCCTCCGTGGAGGCGTTCGGGATCAGTTTTGCCAAACTTGAAAAACGGGTGATCGAGGAAATCAGATAGACTTGGAGCGGACGGAAACGATTTTCCATCCCTCGTGGGTTTTTTTCAGGGCAAAGGTCTGCTGGCTTCTGGTTTTCTTGGCGCCCTGGGTATCCTCACGGGAGATAATCACTTTTGCCAGGTTTCGGTGAAGGCTGGCTTCTTCCACGCCGGCCACTTTCTGAGTTCGATATTGTCCGTGCTCCTCCTGGTAACATTGGAGGCGTCTTGCGACATAATCCTGCTCCGCGAGTCCCCCCGTCATTTCATCCCCGAGACAGTGGTATTCGCGGGCAAAATCCTGTGTGTTCCATGACTCCACGAAATCTTTCACAATCCTTTCCGGAGGCAGATCCTTCATGGATTCCGGTGGGGGCGGGGGAGCGGTCTTGACCTCGGCGGCGCTTGCACTGGATATGTATTCCTTCCGTCGGAAGATATATTCCACCCGACCCAGGAGATCCAGGGGATCGAAGGGCTTGGATATGAAATCGTCCGATTTCAGGCCCGTGCGCCAGAATTCGTCCGGTTTGCCCGTCTGCTTTCCAATGCCGCTCATAATGATGATCGGAGTATCCCGAAGCTCCTTGCTGGCCTGGAGGCGTTTTCTGAGTTCCAGCCCCGACATCCTCGGCATCTTGAGGTCCGATATGACCAGATCGGGGCGGTTCTGCAGGATCAGCATCCATCCGTCCTCTCCGTTATCCGCCGCAAAGACGTTATAGCCCTTGGTCTTCAATGTGGCTTTCACGATCTCCAGGATATCCTGCTCGTCATCAATGACCACAATCTTTTTTGTCATTCCAAAAACTCCTAAATCGAAGACGGTGACTTCCATCTGTCTTATGATACAGCTATATATCAATATTTTGGCTGATTACACATGTCAATCTGAAAAAACCACTTGACGAGGGGAATCCGCCTCCTCCAATTGAGACATTATTGAAGAAAAACCAAGGAGGTGTTTTATGGAACAAAAGTATTCCATCAGTCCGGAGGGAGAAAAGTTCCCCATTCCCACTCGAGAGGAATCCCGGCAGGAATTCGAACAAGTGAAAAAGAGGGTTGGGGAAGAACGGGACAAAGGACGCGAAATCGTCGTGGTTATGGGTGTTGGTTTTGTGGGAGCCGTGATGGCCGCGGTGATCGCCGATTCGACCGATGAAAAGGGCCAATCCGGCAAATTCGTGATCGGCATGCAACGCCCCAGCGTTCGAAGCTTCTGGAAAATCCCCGTGTTGAACAGGGGCGTGTCGCCCGTGAAGGCCGAAGACCCCGAAGTCGAGCCGATGATCGAGCGTTGCGTCCTGGAAAAGAAAACCCTGATGGCCACCCATGTGTATGACGTCCTCGGGCTTGCGGATGTGGTGGTGGTGGATGTCCAGTGCGATTACCTCAAGGAATCTCTGGGAAACGTCCGTACCGGATACACGGACATGGCCGCCCTGGAGGCCTCCTTCGGTGTGATCGCCGACCATATCCAGCCCTCCTGCATGGTTCTGATCGAAACCACGGTTGCTCCCGGCACCACCGAACAGATCGCCTATCCGGTCATGAAAAAGATCTTTAAAAAACGCGGCATCGATTCCGAGCCACTCCTGGCCCACAGCTACGAACGCGTGATGCCGGGAAGGGATTATGTGGCCAGTATCCGGGATTTCTGGAGGGTTTGCAGCGGTGTGAATGAAGAGGCGAAAAAAAAGGTGGTGAAGTTCCTGAACG